>WBZR01000862.1_pt2 | contig 34739 bp, 35 predicted proteins | sample 5204231 | NCBI WGS metagenome assembly WBZR01 (sample SAMN12412403, study PRJNA552823) | activated sludge metagenome | isolation source: activated sludge from anammox sidestream of wastewater treatment plant... | place: USA: Virginia | collected 2017-08 | reverse complement strand
AGTCTGCGACCTCCGTCGCCGGCAACGTCATGCGAAAGTTCGAGAGCCTCGTCGAGCAGGCCCGCGAGGACGCCAAACAAAAGCCCGCCGATACCACGACACCCGGACCCGCCGGCAAAGCGCCCGACGCGGCGGCATCCGACGAACGGAGCCTTGCGGCCGCCGCGCCGCTCATCGACGTCACGCCGCACGCGGGCAGCGCCGCGCCGGATGCGGCCTCCGCCGAAACGAGCCCGCCGCCCGCGTCGGCCGCCGAGCCCGCCGCGAGCTCGTCCACGCGTGAAGCCGCGGCCGCCGCAGCACCCGCCACGTCATCGGCCGGCGTCAAGACGGACATCATCCCCGTCCCCATCATGTTCATCTACAATGAGGCGACGCTCACCCCCGACGGCGAGCGCGCCGCCGCGCTCCTGCTGGAATACCTGAGCTTGAAGCACCTCACCGCCGTCGAGCTCACGGGCCACGCCGACGAGCGCGGCACCGACGCGTACAACTACGACCTCTCCCGCGAGCGGCTCGATACCGTTGCGAGCCTCCTGAAGAAGGGCGGCTACACGGGCACGCTCACGCTGTCTCCGAAAGGCAAGTCCGAGCCCTACATGGGCGTCGATCGCTCACGCTACCCCGCCGAGGCGCTCTATCAGCTCGACCGCCGCGTCGAGCTGCGTGTCATCCGCTGATCCCCCACTCCGTCGCGCGCTCAAAAAAAGTGGCCCCGAAACCGGGGCCAGGATGGGCGTGGAGGAGGAAGGGAAAAGGACGCGGACTATTGGCAGGTCTGCAGCAGCTCCCACACCCGCTTGCAGGAACCGGCGGAGGTGCAGACGGTCTTCGGTGTCTTGACGTAGGAGCAGTGATAGGCGCCGGAGAAACCCTCGTAGCCGTTCATCGGCTTGTCGAAGACGTAGGTCTGGGAAAAGTACTCCTTGCCGCCCCGGGCGAAGGCACCGGGCGCGAACGGCGCGAGGATCGTGACGGCGGCGAGCGTGGCGAGAGCGGCCTTGCGGAGCGTGCGAGTCATGGAAGCCTCCGGGATGATGGGGCCGATCGGTCGGACCCGTGCGGTTCATGATCGGACCCTACGCCGGCCCGCGCCCCGTCGCTGTTCCCGGCGTGACAGAGGCCCGGCGTGACAGAGGCCCGGCGTGACAGAGGCGCTGGCGTGACAGGCGCGCGCGGCCGTGAGATCCTCCCTTCTCTGAAAGGAGCCGCATGAGCCCCACCGACCGACCGGAGGTCCGCGCGTTGCAGCCGGGCCTTGAAGGCCGCGCCAGCGCCATCGTCACCGAGGCCATGACGGCGCCCGCCGTCGGCAGCGGCCGCGTCGCCGTTTACGCGACGCCGAGCCTCGCCGCTCTCATGGAGCAGGCCGCCGTCGCCTGTGTCGAACCCCATCTGGCCGCCGGCGAAGCCTCCCTCGGCGTCCACCTGGACGTGAGCCACACGGCCGCAAGCCCGCCGGGCGAGCGCGTCTCGGCGTGCGCAACCCTCACCGCGGTCGAGGGGCGCAAGCTTTCGTTCCTGATCGAGGCGTGGGATTCGATCGCATCGATCGGCAAGGCGACGCACACGCGCGTCGTCGTCGACGCCGCCCGCTTCCGGTCCAAGCTCGCCGCCAGATCCTCCTGACCCGGCGGGTCTTTCGCCCGGTTTCGCGTCCCTCCACCTTATCCCCAGGCCCGTCCGCCGACCTCCCCGCGGTCACCATTTGCTGCTAGAAAGACCGCCATAAATCGGGAGGGACCCCACGATGCGCACCACGCTGTCAACGCTGTTCGTTCTGATCGCAACCGCGGCAGCCGCCCAGACACCCCCGCAGAAGACCACCGCCAAGGCCCCTCCCGAGACCGCAGCGCTGCCGCAAGCGCCCAAGGCCACATGCGCCAACCCCGACGCGCTCGGCGTCGCACGCATCGTCGAGATCGATACCACCGGCGGCCCGGGCTTCGGCATGGACCATTACAAAGCCTACGACTTCCTCCAGCCCAAGGAGGTCGTCATCACGTTCGACGACGGGCCGCAGGTGCGCACGACCAAGGCCATCCTCGACGCGCTCGAGGAGCAGTGCACGAAGGCGATCTTCTTCAGCCTCGGCAAGATGGCGCTCGGCCTGCCCGAGATCATTCGCGACGTCGCCCATCGCGGACACACCGTCGGCACGCACACCTGGTCGCATCAGGACCTGCGCAAGAAATCCGACCAGGAGGCCAAGGACGAGATCGAAAAGGGCATCAGCGCCGTGCGCCGCGCGGTCGGCGGGCCGATCTCGCCGTTCTTCCGCTATCCCTATCTGCGCGATTCCCAGGCGACCCTCGCCCATCTCGCGAGCCGCAACATCGCCATGTTCTCGACCGACGTCGACAGCTTCGACTTCAAGCGCCAGACGGCCGAGAAGCTCGTCGAGACCATCATGAAAAAGCTCGAGAAGAACGGCAAAGGCATCATCCTGATGCACGACATCCAGCCCCATACGGCCAAGGCGATGCCGGCCCTGCTCGCGGCCCTCAAGGCGGGCGGCTACAAGGTCGTGCAGATGAAGGCCAAGGAGGACCTCAGGACGCTCGCCGAGTACGACAAGATGATCGAGAAGGACGTGAAGGGCCTGCCGGCGGCGGGCGCCGAGCGGCCGATGTCGAGCGTCGTGCGCACGGTTCCCTGAGGCGGGCGGCGCCAGATCAAAAAAATATCCCGTTTCAGGGCCGTTCGTCGCTAAACTCCCGAAAAACGCCAAAAACTGGCGAAAGAGAGCTTTTCGATGAGCATGAGACGGAAACTCGCCGCAGCCTCGGCCGGCCTCGCGATGGCGCTGGCACTGATGGCGGGCCACGCACGCGCGGAGACCTGCACGGCCGACAGCTTCGGCGACGCCGTCGATGCGTCGGCCGCCGAGCTGCGCGCGTTCAGCGCCGAGACGCAGCCGAAGCTCAAGGCCAAGCTGCAGGCGCTGCGCGACCATAAGAAATGGACCGACGCCGACTACGAGACCAAGGGCCTCAAGCTGGTCCGCGACCCCAAGCTCGACGCGTTCGACGCCGAGGCCGGCGAGCTTCTGAGCCGCATCGACACGCTCGGCAGCCCCGAAAGCACCGACGGCACGGCGAGCGCGGATTGCGCAAGCCTGACCGAGCTCAAGGCGGCCTCGAGCGAGCTGATGGCCGTGATGCGGGCCAAGTCGGCCTACCTCATCGCCAGGATCGACCATGAGATCGCCGCCACGCCGGCCGCCGCAGCGCCGACGCAGGTGGCGAGCGAGGCGGAGCGGAGCCTCGCGCAGCCCAAGCCCGCGGCCGTGCCGGCCGAACCCTCCGCAGCCGACGTGACCGAGGCCCTGTCGCCGCTCCGCCGGGCGGAAACGCCGAAGACGGACGAGGCCCCGCCTGCGAGCCCCGCGCCGGCGGCCAAGCCCGCAGCCCCCGCCGCAAACCCGCAAGCCGCCGCGCCGGCGCACGCCCCGCCCCGCACCGCCGCACCCCCCGTTGCGGAAAAGGACGGCGACCATGTCTCGGACTGGAGCACCACCACCGCCCAGGCGATCATTCCGCCCCCGCCGATGCCCCCGCGCGAGCCCGATTACGACGCCCCTCCCCCCGGCGCGCCGTATGCGCTGCCGCCGCCCGGAGCCACCAACGACGGCACCACCTCGTTCGACGCCGAAGGCGGCGGCTACACCATCGACGAGATCCGCGAGGCCACCCGCGGCTTCTTCGGAACCGTGTCGACCTCGCTCGCGAGCGTGATCGAGCATGCCTTCGAGAAGGCCGGCCGGCCCACGGCCTATGTGCTGGGCACCGAAGGCGGCGGCGCGTTCCTGGCCGGCCTGCGCTACGGCGAAGGAACCCTCTACCTGCGCAACGGCGGCAGCCAGAAGGTCTACTGGCACGGGCCCTCGATCGGCTACGATGTGGGCGCCGCCGGCTCGCGCACGCTGTTCCTGATCTACAATCTGCACGAGCCCGACGCGCTCTTCCGCCGCTTCACCGGCGTCGACGGGTCGGCCTATCTGGTGGGCGGCGTCGGCATGACGCTGCTCCAGGGCGGCGACGTGACGATGGCTCCGATCCGCTCGGGCCTGGGTCTCCGCCTCGGCGCCAACATCGGCTACGTGCGCTTCGCCCCGCGCCCGACCTGGAACCCGTTCTGAGGTTCGGGCCGCCTCAGAAGCCGTAACCGAAGGAATAGCCCCCCCGAGGGGCGTTGCGCGGCCCGTTCCGGGGTGCCCCGTAGGCGCGGCGCACGGCACCGGAGCCGTCCGCGACCCCGCGCCCGTAGTAGCTCGGCGGCAGATAGCGGAAGGGCGAGGCACGGCGGAAGCGCACCACCTCCTCCGGCTGAGCTCGCCTGTCCATCCGCGTGATGCGTCCCGCAGTCGAATGATCGGGCGCGCCGTGCACGACGATCCGGGTTCGCTCGATGCCGTGCCGCGTCACGAGCTTGAAGAGCGCGGCCGCGTCGGCGAGACCGAGACGCACGCATCCGTGCGACGCCGGATTACCGAGCGCGCGCGTCGCGTAGGTGCCGTGGATGGCCACGCCCTTGTGGAAGAAGATCGCGTGCGGCATGGGCGCGAGATCGTACTGGCGCGAGTACCACATCTTGGCCATCCACGTCGGCTGGAACGTCCCCGTCGGCGTGCGGAAGCCGTAGCGGGCCGACGAGATCGCCCACGTGTGGAGCCGCAGGCCGTCCTCGGCGACGGTCATGAGCTGGCGCGAGAGGTCGATGTCGATCGTCAGCGTGGGCGGCAAGGGAGGCGCGGCCGCCTCCGCGCTTTCGGCCGCCTGCGGCACGCGAGCACCGGCCTCCGCCCCGGCACCTTCGGCCGACGCAGGGCTGGGATCGGGGCTCGGCGCAGACTGCTCCGGCGCAGGGGGCACGACGCCCGCGGGGTCCGGCGCGCCCTCGAGCTGCAACGCCTCACGCGTTGTCGCGGCAGCCGGCGCCTTGTTGAGGAGGGTGACGGTCGGGATGCTGTCCGCGCTGCGGGCCGCCCCCGTCTCGGCCCGGGCATATGGGGTCCAGGCCGGCGAGGCGGCGAGCGCGGTAAGGGCGAGCGTCGCCACGGTGAGCCCGGCCCGCCGCGCGCGGCGGAACCGAGAGGCTGGAAGGGGTGAGAACGACGCAAACATACGGGGGGGCTCGGCGAGAGGTCATCGGAACGGGCGGGGGCGGAGAAGCCCGCTTGGCGACGTCACGTCGCTCTAACGCGTGATGGTGATGCGCGTATGCGCAGGGCCGTGGGAGCGCACCAGCGTATAGAACTCCGCCGCGTGCGACGGCGACAGCCGTATGCAGCCATGCGAGGCCGGCCGCCCCAGCCACCGCACCTCGGTGGTGGCGTGGATCGCATATCCGCCGCTGTAGAACACGGCGTAATGCATCGGCGCATTGTTGTATTTCGCAGAGTACCAGCGCCGCTCGAGCCGCTTCGGCCGGAAGGTCCCGGTCGGGGTCGCATACCGGCCGCGCCCCGTCGAGACCGGCCAGCTGTAATAGTGCGTTCCGTGGACATAGACGTCCATGGTCTGGCCGCTCGTGCTGATACGGGCAACGACGTCGGCGGACGCCGCGGCGGGCAGGAATGCCGTGGCGGTCGCAAGCGCGATCGCGAGCAAAGCCAGACGCATCTCTTTCTTACTCCAAACAAAAATCGACATGCATCGGGCCGCGCGCGACCCGGGGAAAAAGCAAAGCATACTTCCGTTAGGAGAGTATTGACCCAACGCAGACCCCGGGGCCGCCCCCGAGGGCTCCCAGCTTAGGTCATGATCTAGTTGAAGAGCAGGTCAAAGATGGACTTCGACTTCTTCTTGACGCGCTTCTGCGGCGGCGCCTGATCGCCATACGAGCTCCCGAACGGCGTGTTCCAGGGGGCCCAGCCGCTGCCGCCACGGCTCCCGCCGCCGTCCATCGTCGTCGAGTAGCGGCGCCCCGCGCCGCTGCCGGCCACCTCGTTCTCGCGCCCGACCCTGAGGTCGATCTCGTCCATGACGCCGTCGACGCTCGCCACCGTCGCCTTGCCATTGGCCCAGGTCCACGCGGCGACCCTGTCGCCCTGCTTGTGCGGCTCGATCGCCACGACCTGGTTGGTCTCGAGATCCACCACCGCAACGAGCTCGAGCGCCTCCGTGCCGGACTTGCCGCCGACCGTCCCCCCGAAAAAGCGCAGCGTGCCGATCCCCTTGAACGGCGCCTCCTTGAGCGTCCATTCGAGAAGCTTGGGCTCGCCCGCGCCCATCATCTCGAGCGGCACCGCGAGACGGGGATAACGATCGTCCACGGCGAAATACTGCGTGCCGCGCACGACCACGCGCCACGTATCGATCCCCGCTCCCACGACCTCCCGCTCCTCGGGATGCACCGGCGCGGCGCCGAGGCGCTGCAGCGCCTCCTTCGCCTCGCGATAGCCCGGCCGCAACACCAGAGCCTTCTTGAGGGCGGCGACGGCCTGCGCCGTATCGCCCTGCGCCTCGGCGATCTCGGCACTGACCCAGTGCACCTCCGGCGAGGCGGGCTCGAGCTTCTCCGCCACCTCGATGTCGCGAAGGGCGATGTCGGTCTGCCCGCTCTCCTTGTAGACATAGGCGCGATAGGCGAACGCCAGCCCCGACCGCGGATCGATCTCGATCGCCTTGTTGAGATCGAGAAACGCCTCCTCCTGCGCGCCGGCGAGGGTGTAGGCGAAGCCGCGCTCGGCGAACGCGCTCGCGCTCTTGGCGTCGAGCTCGGTGGCCTTGGTGAAATCCTTGATCGCGGACGCGGTGCTGCGCAACGCGAGATAGGCTCTGCCCCGCAGCAGGTAGCTCTCCGCGTTGGTCGCGTCGAAGGCGATGGCCCGCGACAGGTCCTCGATCGCCTCGTCGTAGCGTTCGACGGCGAGCTTGGCTTCCGCCATGCTCCGATAGCCGACGGCATAGCGCGCATCCGCCTTGACCGCGCGCGAGAAATCGCGGATCGCCGCATGGGGCCGGTTGAGGGCCAGGTGCGCGAGCCCGCGCCCGCTGAGCGGGGCCGGGCTCATCGGCGCGAGCTTGACCGACTGCGTATAGTCGCCGATCGCGGCCTCGGTCTCCCCGAGGCGCATCAATGCGCCCGCCCGGTTGTTGTAGGCCGCAGCGTACCCCGGCGCGAGCACCAGGGCACGGTCGAAATCCTTGAGCGCCTCCTTGGCGAGCCCGAGCGACAGGAGAAGATTGCCGCGGTTGTTGTAGACGGCAGCGAACTCCGGAAAGAGCTGCGCGGCGAGATTGAAATCCTCGAACGCCTGGCGCGTCTGGCCGAGCTTGATGTTGGCGACGCCGCGGTCGTTGAGGATGGCCGCCCGCCGGTCGTTGGGCAGGGACGTGTCTTTCAGCGCCTCGCTGTAGTTGAGCAGCGCGGCCGCGGCTTCGCCCCGCACCAGCGCACCCGCCCCCTCCTCCGCGATCTCGGCCGACGCCGCGCCCGGCGCCGGCGCCGCGGCCGCAGGCCCGCCCGCCGCCAGCACCAGAAGCGCCAGCACCCGGGCAACCCGGACGGGAACGGGACGAACGGTAGGCAGCGCAGTCATGGAGCCTCTTTGCCACTCGCGGCCGGTCCCATGGTAGACTGCCCGCTGCCGCGAATCTTCCCCTGACTCTGGCCTCCCGGTCAATAAAGGGCAATTGTGGCTGCGACGCGCTGAAAGAAGAGCGCGAAAGCCGCACGATCAGGCCCGCCCGCGGGACACGGGGCCCAAAGGAGCCGCGCGCGCGATGAACCTCTGGCTGCGCCTCGTGTGGCTTCTGCTGTCGGCGCCGTTCCGCCCGCGCCTGGCCGCCCCCGGCGACGTCGCCACACTGACGCTCCGCGTGCTTCCGAACGACCTCGATCCCAGCTTTCACATGAACAACAGCCGCTATCTCGCGGTCATGGATCTCGGCCGCCTGGACCTGCTTCTACGGAGCGGGCTTGCGGGCGCCGTCTGGCGGAACGGCTGGACGCCGGTCGCCAACGCCGTCCTCGTCCGCTTCCGCCGCGAGCTACGCGTCTTCGACCGCTACCGCCTCGAGACGCGCATCCTCGGCTGGCTCGACGAAGCCGTCCTCCTGGAGCAGACGTTCGTCTTCGCCCACGGGACGCGCGAAGGCCAGGTGGCCGCCCGTGCGCTCTTCAAGGGCGCGCTCTACGACCGCAAGGCCCGGCGCTACGTCCCCGTCCGCGACATGATGGATGCCATCGGCGCCACGGCGGCAAGCCCGCCGCCCCCCGCCGATCTCGAAGCCTTCCTCGCCGCCGACCGCGCCTTGCGCGAAGCGGATCGTAGGGGGTAGGCCGCGGGCAGCAGGCAACAGGCAGGGATGGAGGGGGTCGTCTCTGCCAACCTTCGCCTCCGGCCGCCTTTTACGTCCTACCTGCCTCTCCTGCCTGCTGCCTGCTGCCTGCTGCCAGTCTCCCCAGCACGGCGGGCAATCGCTCCGGCAGGTCCTCCGCGATGAGGCCGGGGCCGAAGTCCGCGCCGGCCTCCCCGTGCAGCCACACGCCGGCCGCCGCGGCCTCGAACGGCGGCATGCCCTGGGCGAGCAGTCCCGTGACCATGCCGCCGAGCACATCGCCCGACCCCGCGGTCGCGAGCCATGGCGGCGCATTGGCGTTGATCGCCGCGCGCCCGTCGGGCGCAGCCACCACCGTGTCGGGTCCCTTGAGCAGCACGACGGCGCCGCTCCGCTCCGCCCCGGCCCGCGCCCGGTCGAGCCGCGAGCCTGCGACGCGACCGAACAGGCGCTCGAACTCGCCGTCGTGCGGCGTGAGCACGACGCGTCCCTCAGGCCGCGACACGATGGCGGCCCGCAGCCGATCGAGGTCGCCCGCGAACGACGTCAGAGCGTCGGCATCGATCACCGCCATGGCCCCTGAGCGCAGCACCGCCTCGACGAGCCGGCACATGGCTTCCCCGACGCCGCCTCCGGGGCCGATCAGCACCGCGTTCTTGCGCGGATCCTGAAGCAGCCCCGCCAGCCCCTCGGGCCCCTCGAACGGCGCGAGCATGATCGCGGTCAGATGCATGGCGTTGACCGACACGGCATCGAGCGGGCTCGCCACCGTGACGAGGCCCGCCCCCGCCCGCAGCGCCGCGCGGGCCCCGAGCCGGCCCGCGCCCGTCGCGTGCGCCGGCCCCGACACCGCGAGCGCATGCCCGCGCGCATACTTATGTCCTTCGTGCGTCGGCCAGCGGAACTGCGCCTGCCAGAGAGAGGGGGCGTTGGCGAACGTTTGAACCTCGATCTCGGACAAAACCCGCGCCGGAATGCCGATGTCGACCACGTGCACCCGCCCGCAGAGCGCCCGGCCAGGATAGAGCAGATGTCCCGGCTTCAGCCGGAAGAACGTCACCGTCTCGGTGGCGCGGATCACCGGCCCCGCTGCCGCCCCCGTCGCCCCGTCGAGACCGCTCGGAACGTCGACCGCGATCACCGGCGTGCCCGAGGCGTTCACCGCCGCAATGACCTCGGCCGCAACGCCGTCGATCGGCCGCGACAGCCCGGCGCCGTAGAGCGCGTCGATGACGAGGTCGAGGCTCTCGAGCTGAAACGGATCGAGCGCGCGCACCGGCCCGTCGAAGCGCCGCGCCATGGCGGCGGCATCCCCCGTGAGCGCGGCTTTCTCGCCGGCAAGGAACAGGCGTACGTCATAGGACGCGCGCTTGAGGAGACGCGCGGCAACGAACCCGTCGCCGCCGTTGTTGCCGGGCCCGCAGATGACGGCCACGCGCTGGCCCGGCCGCACCCGCCGCCGCGCGGCCTCCGCGACGGCCTGTCCCGCAGCCTCCATCAGGGCGAGGCTCGCCGCGCCGTGATCGACGGCGAGCCGGTCGGCCCGCCCCATCTCGCGCGGCGAGAGAAGCTCGATGCCGCCGTTGAACCCGTCTGTCTCCTGCCCCACGCCGTCTCTCCCTCGTTCGAGCCACCGGGCCCGCCGCTATGATCGCGCGCCGCCCTGCCAACGGACACTGCCAACTGGCGCCATCCTGAAAAAGACGGCCCGATGGGAAAAGACGGGGGTGCAAGCCAACCGCGCGCAAAACTCATTTGCACAAAATTCACGCATATCGCCGGCTTTTTAGGCTCGGGGAGCCCGCGGGGCTGCCTTCGAAAAAGGCAAACGCTCGCCAACCATTTGATTGAAAACAACTAAAATAGTCGCACCCAATTTGGCATGCCCCGTGCTAACCCATAGCCGGCAGGGCGCATCGGGTTGCCCTCGGCACCCATCGGAGGACAGGGCGCACATGAAAAAAATCGAAGCCATCATCAAGCCCTTCAAGCTCGACGAGGTCAAAGAAGCCCTCCAGGAGATCGGCCTGCAAGGCATCACCGTGATCGAGGCAAAGGGCTTCGGCCGCCAGAAAGGCCACACGGAGCTCTATCGCGGCGCCGAGTACGTCGTCGACTTCCTGCCGAAGGTGAAGATCGAGGTCGTTCTCAGCGACGAGATGCTCGACAAGGCCGTTGAAGCGATCCAGAAAGCCGCCAAGACCGGCCGCATCGGCGACGGCAAGATTTTCATCTCGACCATTGAGGAAGTCATCCGCATTCGCACGGGCGAGACCGGCGCGGACGCAATCTGATCTCGCGCGCGGCGGGCGCGCCGCGGACCCATCCAGATCGAAAAAGGGGAATGCTTTTATGAAAACGGTTAGTGACGTCCTGAAGTTGATCAAGGACAAGGACGTAAAGTTCGTCGATCTGCGCTTCTCGGACACCAAGGGCAAGATGCATCACGTCACCGCCGACGTCTCCTGCATCGACGAGAGCGTGTTCGAAGGCTATGCGTTCGACGGCTCGTCGATCGCCGGCTGGAAGGGCATCGAGTCCTCGGACATGTTCCTGAAGCCCGACCCGGTCACCGCGCACATCGATCCGTTCTTCGCCCAGACCACGCTCGCGATCTTCTGCGACGTCACCGAGCCGCTGACCGGCCAGCCCTACGAGCGCGATCCGCGCTCCATCGCCAAGAAGGCGGAAGCCTACATGGCGTCCCTCGGCATCGGCGACAAGGTCTTCTTCGGCCCCGAGGCCGAGTTCTTCATCTTCGACGATGTCAGGTTCTCGGCCGATATGTACAGCGTCGGCTTCAAGGTCGACAGCTCCGAGCTGCCGACCAACTCGTCGACCGAGTACGAGATGGGCAATCTCGGCCACCGTCCGCGCGCGAAGGGCGGCTACTTCCCGGTCCCGCCGATCGATTCCTGTCAGGACATCCGCTCCGAGATGCTGTCCGTGCTCTCGGAGATGGGCGTGGTCGTCGAGAAGCATCACCACGAGGTTGCCGCTGCCCAGCACGAGCTCGGCATCAAGTTCGGCCCTATGATCACCATGGCCGACCACATGCAGATCTACAAATACGTCGTGCATCAGGTGGCGCAGGCGTACGGCAAGTCGGCGACCTTCATGCCGAAGCCGATCTTCGGCGACAACGGCTCGGGCATGCACGTGCACCAGTCGATCTGGAAGGGCGACGAGCCGATGTTCGCCGGCAACAAGTACGCCGACCTCTCGGACACCTGCCTGTTCTACATCGGCGGCATCCTGAAGCATGCCAAGGCGATCAACGCCTTCGCCAACCCGCTGACCAACTCCTACAAGCGCCTGGTGCCGGGCTACGAGGCCCCCGTGCTGCTCGCCTACTCGGCGCGCAACCGCTCGGCGTCCTGCCGCATCCCGGTCGTCACCAGCCCGAAGGCCAAGCGCGTCGAGATCCGCTTCCCGGATCCGGGCGCCAACCCCTACCTCGCCTTCACGGCGATGCTGATGGCCGGTCTCGACGGCATCCAAAACAAGATCCATCCGGGCGACCCGATGGACAAGAACCTCTACGACCTGCCGCCGGCCGAGCTCGCCAAGATCCCGACCGTCGCCGCGAGCCTGCGCGAGGCGCTGGCGTCTCTCGACAAAGACCGCGGGTTCCTGAAGGCCGGCGGCGTCATGACCGACGACATGATCGACGCCTACATCGAGCTGCGCATGGGCGAGAACATGCGTTACGAGATGACGCCGCATCCGGTCGAGTACGATATGTACTACTCGATCTGATCGCGGCCACGGCGGAAGCGCCGGAACCGTCGTCGACACTCTGCGAGCCCGGCAGTGATGCCGGGCTCTTTTTGCGATGGGTGCAGGCTCAGTAGAAGACGAGCATGCCGATGAGCACGCCCACGAGCGCCAGGCGATAGAACGCGCGCTCATAGGCGAGCATCCAGCCGACCGCGCGGCGCGGCAGCTCGGCCCAGGAGATGCGCGCCAGCGCCGAGAGCACGACACCGAGCACGAGCCCGATCAGGAGCGAGCCGAGATGCACGCCGCCATGGGTGGCGCCCATTGCGGGACTGAAAGAAAAGTCCGACGAGGAGCCCGAGCCGATCACCGTCAGCACGCCAGCTGCGAGACATCCGAACGCAAGAAGCGACAGAAACCCGATGGCAGATCTCATGGCAGCGCGCCTTGTGAGATGTGAGCGGGATCGCGGTCGAGACGCGGGCTCGAGAGCCTCGCGACGGCTCGGCTGCGATTGGAGCGTGAAGTCTAGCGCGCGAGCCTCAACGCGCGGTTAAGGCGCATCATGGGGTCGGCGAGACTTCATGGATTGACAGAGCATCCGACGAGGCGCAGACTTTCATTGCTTCTCCAAAGAGGAGGTCTAAGAAAATGTGGCCACCGGATCAGTCGAAGCCGTTCGCGGCATGATCCCGCCGCTGTGAGAGCCGGGATATCGGCGGGCGGCGTGGAGTTGAAAATTCGTTCAATTGACGTGGAGACTTGGTCGGCAACGGGCTCGTGTTGAGTTCAGCCGTCGGGAGGCTTTGCATTCGATCAGACATCACGACGCTCGAGCATTCCGCTCTGAAGCGTCGCAACCCGGCCGAGCCAGAGATCGGCGGCCGATGAGATCGAAAACGCCCGGGATGCGTAGATGAGTCCCCGAGAGCGTTCACGAAGCCGGAGACGCAAGGACCGACAGACCCGCAAACGGCCAAGGGACCCACGAAGCAAGGATCAGTGGCTAGGACACGAGAAGGCGGACCGAAAATCAGGCGATCCCGGAGAGGTGCACTCCACGGTCAGCAGGCTGGCCAACGTGCACCAAGGGACACTGGACCACGTGATCCGCCGCACACACGCAACCGTCCTTGACCGCGGTCATGCGAGCCCGCTTCGGAGCTTTCTCCAGGCGGGCTCGTTCTTTTTCACTCCATCGCGGCCTGCGTCGCCCGCGGCTAACTTCGACCTTCTGCGCCGAAAGCCTTTCGCCGTGCAGGTTCGCTCCGCTCCTCCGGGTGCGGCCCTACCCGCGAGCCGATCGCGCCGTCGCGCTCCGCGTGTTGGATGAGACCGGCGGGTTGCGCTTCGGACGGCTCGGGTTCGACGCGATCGTTGTCTTGCACCGTCACACGAACGCCGACGCGCACCTGCCGGAAGCGCCATCGACATCGTTCGAGCGGTCCGGCCCGTCGTGGCCCTGCCACGATTGCGTGCGAGCGAAAGCGGCATGAGATCCCGCGCGCGCCCGCACGTTCTGTCCGCAATCCTGCTCCTCTGTGCGGCTATCGCCACGGCGGCCGCCGCTCCGCCAGCCGGAGCCCGCGCGCCGTACGGATGGCGCGCAGCGGATGCGGCGCCGGCAGAAACCCTTGCCGAACGCTTCGCGCCGCCGCCAGGGTTCACGCGCACGCCCGCGACGAGCGGATCGTTCGCCGCGTGGCTGCGCGGCCTCCCTCTCAGACCGGCGGACGCGCCGGTGCTGCTGCACACCGGAAAGCCCAAAGGGCGCCAGGGCGTGCATGCCGCCGTGGTCGATATCGACGTCGGTCCCCGCGATCTGCAGCAGTGCGCCGATGCCATCATGCGGCTGCGCGCCGAATGGCTCTATAGCCGCGGGCGCGACGGCGAGATCGCCTTCAACGACACCGACGGCAAGCGCCGCCGCTTCGTTTCCGCGCCGCGCAAGGACCACGCGGGACTGCGCAAGTACATGGATCTCGTCTTCGCCTACGCCGGCACCTACTCGCTCGAGCGCGAGCTGAAACCGGTCGCGGCAAACGACATCGCCATCGGAGACGTGTTCATCAAGGGCGGTTTCCCGGGGCACGCCGTGCTCGTCGCCGACATGGTGGAGAATCGGGCGACGGGCGAGAGACGCTTCCTGCTCTTGCAAAGCTACATGCCCGCCCAGGACATGCACATCCTGAAAAACCCGAACGCGTCCGACGGCTCGCCCTGGTACGCAACACCCGTTGGCGACCGGCTCGTGACGCCCGAATGGGTCTTCGCCCGCACCACGCTCCACCGCTGGCCGTAGTGCATGGCGAGCTCATCGCGACGCGGTTGGCATGCTTGATCAGCCTTGTTCCTCCCCGTCATGCCGTGAGCCGGATGGCGAGGGGGATGACGCTTCGAGTCCATGAGATTTGAGCACGTTCTCCCGCGCACCGCGCACCTGGGGCAGGACGCACCTGGGCTCCCGCCGTCCATGCGGCGCACAGCGTCAGGATGACGCCGGCGTGACGTCAACGATGCAGATGGCGCATCCACAAACATAACGTCATCCCGGCGAAGGCCGGGATCCAGACACGCATCCGCACCGCCAGAGACAGCGGCGGCAGCCAAAAAAATCAGAAGGCCGCCCGGCCGATCCTGAAACTGAATTAGAACCCGCCGCCGAACGAGCTCAGGAAATCGTCGTTCGCAGACTTGCCGCCGCGCGCGGCCTGTTTCACCGGCTTGGCCGTGAGCTGTGCCTGGTCCGGCACGACCGGCGCCAGGTGATTACGCCCCTTGGCGATCTCGCTCCACCGTCCGTCCAGCGCCTGAGTGACGCGCCTCTCATGCCCGTAGATGTCGCCGTAGGTCTTGAGCGTCCCCGCTTCGTCCACCCACGCCGTGAAATAGGCGATGTGCATCTTGATCTTGGTGTCCATCGCGACCTCGTTGTTCATCGGTCCGGCCTTCGCGAGATCGTCCACCTTGGCCGCATCCCAACCCTTGTCCTCCGCCAGGATGAGCTCTGCCGCCTTGAGCGGATTGCGCAGCCTGAGGCAGCCATGCGAGAGCGTGCGCTGCTTGGCGTTGAACATCCACTTATCGGGCGTGTCGTGCATGAAGATCGTGTGCTGGCTCGGAAACGAGAATTTCACGTAGCCCATCACGCTCCTGCGCCCGGCCGGCTGCACCACCTCGTAGTTGCGAATGTCGAGCGCCCGCCAGTCCATCGTCCGCCAGTCGAGCCGCCGCCCGTCCTTCGTCTCGACCTCGAGGCCGTACTGGCGCATGAGCCCGCCCCCCCTGAGCAGGCTCGGCCACAACTCGTTGACCTTGATGCTCTCCGGCACGCGCCACATGGGGCGGAACGTGATGCTCTTGAGCGGGCGTGTGAAGATGGAGCTCTGCTTGCCGATCTCGCCGACGACGATGCGTTCCGTGTGGATGGTTGTCCCATCCTTGACGATCTCGATCATGTACGACGGAACGTTCGCCATCAGATGCACGGCACCGAGATCGTCGTGCATCCAGCGCCACATCTCCATATTGGCGCGGATCTTCTTGGCCGCCGCATTCGGCTTGCCGCCGGTCTTGGCGATCGCTTCGGCGTATTTCTCCCGCAGCCGCTGAAACTGCACATGCTGCGGATGCGTGCCGGTGAGAGAGGCCGCCTTGTCCGAAGCGCCCGCGAGCCCCTCGAGCACCACGGTCGGATCGAGCAGCTGCGGCTTGCGGTCGAGGTTCGAGTTGAGCTGCTCGGCCGGGCTCATGATGCGCCCGCCCCGCGCGAAGCGCGCATACTTCAGCGCCTCGAGGGAGAGCGCGACCTCCTGAGCCGCCTGTGCCTCGGGCGAAAGCTCCGAGGCGGCTTCGACCTTCGGCGCCGCGAAGTCCGCGGGATCGAGCCCCCATTCGCCCGCCGTCTCGAAGGCGCGGATCACGCTCGCCGCATCCGCATTGAGACCCTTGGCTTCGACCCAGAGCGGCGCATAGCCCCGCGACGCATAGAATGCGGCCAGCGCCGCCCGCTCTGTCCTGTCCTGGTCCGCGCCGTCCTTGGCAACGGCCTCGAGGCGGGCTTTGATCGCGACCCCGAGCGGCGTCTCCGGGCCGGCAGCCGGCGGCGCAACGGCCTCGGGCGCGCGGGCCGCCCTTGCTTCTGCCGGCGTTTGATCGTCCGCCGTTGCCTGCGGCGTCTCCTGCAGCGCCGAGGTTTCGGGCGCGAGCGTCTCGGCCCGCGCCATCCCGTGAGGGCCGAGAACGATCAATGAGAGCGCCAGCACCAGAAAGCGGCCCATCGGGAAATCTCCGAAAGCTCAAGGTTCGGGAAACACTAGGTGATTCGAACCACCCCGCGACGGCCCCGCCGCCTTTGGAGCGGCACGTTTCAACACCGGCCTGCCGACCTCTTGTCCTTGAGACTCGCCCAAAGTTGTGGCTGCATTGGGTTTCAGCACCCAGCCGCAAACGGGAGCGGCAAAGAGTGGTGGGTTGGCCGGCAAAACCGGGCGTTCCGCCTTGCGCCCCGGCCCAACCTCCTCTAAATCGCCCGTTTTCCCGATGGTCGCCGGATGCGGCCCCTTACGGATGAGCCGATGACCAAGCGCGGAGCGGAAGTGGGGATCATCATGGGCAGCCAGTCGGACTGGCCCACCATGAAGCTGGCGGCGGCCGTCCTCGACGAGCTTGGCGTCCATTGCGAAACCAAGATCGTCTCCGCCCATCGCACGCCCGACCGCCTCGTCGCCTACGCGAAATCGGCCAAGGAGCGCGGCCTCAAGGTCATCATCGCCGGAGCCGGCGGCGCCGCGCATCTTCCCGGCATGACCGCCTCCATGACGACGCTCCCCGTCCTCGGCGTCCCCATTCAGACCAAGGGCCTCAAAGGTCTCGACAGCCTGTACTCGATCATCCAGATGCCGGCCGGCATCCCCGTCGGAACGCTCGCCATCGGCGACGCGGGAGCGACCAACGCCGGCCTTCTGGCCGCCCAGATCCTCGCCGTGTCGAACGCCGAATTGGCGAGCCGCATCGCCGCCTACCGCGAGAAGCAGACGGCCTCCGTCAAAGACGAGCCGGAGACCAAGTGACCCCGCGCCCATGACCGCCCTCCCCCCCGGATCGACGATCGGCATTCTGGGCGGCGGCCAGCTCGGCCGCATGCTGGCGCTCGCCGCCGCCCGGCTCGGGCTCAAGTGCCACGTCTACTCGGATGTCCCCGGCGGGGCCTCGGATGTCTCGGCCGCCTCCACCATCGGCCCGTTCGAGGATCTCGAGGCGATCCGCGCCTTTGCGGAGGGTGTCGACGTCGTCACCTACGAGTTCGAGAACGTGCCGCTCGCCGCCGCCGCTGCGGCAGAGGCCATCGCGCCCGTCCGTCCCGGCTTGAAGGCGCTCGCCGTCGCCCAGGACCGGCTTGAGGAAAAGACCTTCATCAGCGCCCTCGGCATCCCCGTCGCCCCCTTTGCGCCCGTCGACGACGAGGCCTCCGCCGAGGCCGCGCGCCGCGTCATCGGCGACGCTGGCATCCTGAAAACCCGCCGCCTCGGCTATGACGGCAAGGGACAGGTGCGGATCAGGAGCACTTCCGAGCTTGCGCCCGCATTCGAAGCCTTGAAGCGCAGGCCCTCCGTGCTCGAGGGTCTCGTTCCTTTTGCCTACGAGGTCTCGGTCCTCGTCGTGCGCGGCCTCAACGGCGAAACGCGTTTTTACGACATCCCGCTCAACACGCATAAGGACGGCATCCTCGACACCTCGACCGTCCCCTCGCCGCTGCCGCCGGCCCACGGAGACCGCGCCCGGGACATCGCCGGTACCATCGCCGCGGCCCTCGGCTACGTCGGCGTCCTGGGTGTCGAGATGTTCTACGTGCCGGAGGCCGCCGAGCCGCTGGTCGTCAACGAGATCGCGCCCCGCGTGCACAATTCCGGCCACTGGACCCTGGATGCCTGCCTCGTCAGCCAGTTCGAGAACCACATCCGCGCCGTGGCGGGCTGGCCCCTGGGGCCCACCGACCGCCATTCCGACGTCGTCATGACCAACCTCATCGGCGCCGATGCGGATCGCTGGCCGGCGCTTGCCGCCGAGCCCGCCGCCGCGCTTCACCTCTACGGCAAGCCCGACGCCCGCCCCGGCCGCAAGATGGGCCACGTCAACCGTCTCAAAAAAACGTCCTAGGCCCAAAAAAGCGCGAATTCGCCGGGCAGGGCCCGTGGACAAGCCCCCCGACGTTTGATAGAAGCCAGCCAAATCCAGAGCGCTCGAGGCACCGACGGACACCCGCCGGAGTTTCGGAGCGTCCTTTATTTACAGATCATTCAGGAAACAGAGGTCACCGCTTGCAGGTACTCGTTCGCGACAACAACGTCGACCAGGCCCTCAAGGCGCTCAAGAAGAAGATGCAGCGCGAGGGTATTTTCCGCGAGATGAAGCTGCGGAATTATTTCGAGAAGCCTTCCGAGAAGAAAGCCCGCGAGAAAGCCGAGGCCGTGCGCCGCGCCCGCAAGCTCGCGCGCAAGAAGCTGCAGCGCGAGGGCCTTCTGCCCGGTAAGCCTGCTGCGCCTCGTGGCGCCGGCGCCAAGGGCCCGGGCCGTGGCGGCCCAGGCGGCCGTCCGGCGGGCGGCGGCTTTGGCGGCAACAGCGGCGGTGGCAGCAGCGGTGGCGGCTTCGGCGCGCGCTGAGCCCGGACCTCTTCGTCACGCGAGATTTTCAATCGCCGCCGGCCAAACCGGCGGCGATTTCTTTTATCCGGCGTCGGCCCCTCGGCGGCCGATCCGACCCCTACCCCTGCCGGCGCTGGCCGTCCGCGCGCAGGTCCGCGATCCAGCCATAGAGCGCATCATACGATCCGAACCGCGCGTGATCGTCGTGGCCCGCGCCCGGAAACGTCCTGAGCGCCTTCGGCTCGGGGGCGCGCGCAAACACCTCGCGGCCCATCGCCACCGGCACGATGGTGTCCGCCTCGCCATGAAGCACGAGCAGCGGCGCGGTGATCTTGGCGATGTGCCGGCGTGTCTCGTAACGATCGGTCATGAACCAGCGGCCCGGGATGAAGGGATGATGCAGGGCCGCGAGATCGACCATCGAGGTATAGGGCGCATCGAGCACGAGCCCGGCCACACGCTTCTCGCCGGCGACCTGCGCGGCAACGCCTGTGCCGAGCGACTCGCCGTAGACGATCACGTCCAGAGGATCGACGCCGAGGCCCGTGAGCGTCGTGAAGGCCAGCATGGCGTCGGCGACATTGGCGGCCTCCGAAGGCTGCCCGCTGCTGCCGCTGAAGCCGCGGTACGTCATCATGAACACGCCGAGCCCGCGTGCCATGTATTTGCGGATGCGCTCGCTGCGTGTCTCGAGCGAGCCCGCATTGCCGTGAAAGTAGAGGATCGTCGGCTCTCCGGGCCGCGCCTTGCCGTACCATGCGATGACGCGCGCACCGTCCGGTGTCTCGAGGCGATGCTCGGTGACGCCCGTGAGCCCCGCCTGAGCGGGCGTGACATAGGTGGTGTTCGGAAAGTACATGAGATGGCGCTGCAGAACGGAGACGATCCCTGCCAGCAGTCCCATCGCCAACGCCGCTCCCAAAGCCAGTCCGAGGATCAGCCTCACATCCCGCGCTCCACGGCTGCTCCCCTCCTGAGAACTCCCGTCATGGGCGGCGGGATCCTCGGAGCACGGTTGCTTTTAACCGAATTGGCGCTGCGCTCTTAGCGTTTTGATGACATCCACGAGGGGCTTCGGACGGATGCGGCCGAAAACGGGGAGCTTGGCCCTCCCATGCTCCTTCAGAGACCGGTGGCGCTCGGCTTGCGCAGCTCGTCGATGCTCAGCGGGCGCACGGCATAGATGCGCTCGCCCGGCACCGCGCCCGCACGGTTGCGTGCGAAGGACATGGCGCGCGCCATGTGGGGAATCTCGACGTTCATGAAGACCGACGCCGTAAGGTCGTGCTCTGCATACTGGGGCATGATCTGGAGCCGCCAACCCGCAATCGTGTTCATCTCGCGCCCTCGATAGGTCTGTTCGGGGACCATAACTGCACACGGGGGCAGGGCGCGCCACGGCAATGCGCCGCTACCGTAAAATTTGACCATACGCGGGGATTTCGCAAGCAGGCTTGCGGAACCTTGTGGGAACGATTAGGGTACATTCACGATTTGTTTTAAGTGAGTCCCTCCTCCTGGGTTGTGTCGCCCCTCGGCTCCGCACCCGTCAGATGGGTGGACGGTCGACGGGTGGACGGTCGGGGGCGGCGGCGCTGCGATCCGCGAACATTGAAACGGCATTCGGCTTTGCGTATCGGGCCGCGCACGGGAGGCATCATGCTGACTTCGAAGCAGAAAGAGTTGCTGCTCTTCATCCATGGGCGCATGCAGGCGGACGGCGTCCCGCCCTCGTTCGACGAGATGAAGGATGCGCTCGATCTCAAGAGCAAGTCGGGCATCCATCGGCTGATCACCGCACTGGTCGAGCGCGGCTTCATCCGTCGCCTGCCGCACCGGGCACGCGCGATCGAGGTGTTGAAGCTGCCGGAAACCTCGACCGTGGCGGTGACGGCGGCGTCGGTCTCGGCGGAGCCGCGCCGCATCGGATTTCAACCGAGCGTCATCGAGGGCGCCAAGGCGCGCAACATCACGCCGCCGCCCTCGCACATGCTGGACAGCCGAACCGTGTCCGTGCCGGTCATGGGCCGCATCGCAGCCGGCGTGCCGATCTCCGCCATCCAGAACCATACGCACGACATCGCCTGTCCGCCGGATCTCCTGACCAACGGCGAGCACTTCGCGCTCGAGGTGAAGGGCGACTCGATGATCGAAGCCGGCATCCACGACGGCGATACGGTGATCATCCGCCGCTGCGACACGGCCGAGAACGGCGACATCGTCGTGGCGCTCGTCGAGCAGGAGGAGGCGACGCTGAAGCGTTTGCGCAAGAAGGGCTCGACCGTGGCGCTGGAAGCGGCGAACCCCGAGTTCAAGACGCGCATCTTCGGCCCCGACCAAGTCGACATCCAGGGTCGCCTGGTGGGCCTCATCCGCAGGTATTGAGATCGAGACCGCACGGGGCGCAACAACTGCCGTCCGGGCAGAGCCGGCCGGTCGCGCCCTGTTCGCGTCATGGCGGCCGCGCGTCCGGACCCGGCCGCCCCCGGTCCGCGCCCACCCCACCTGTCGAGCGCCAATCCTGAGATGCAGATCCGCCGATCGCGACGGCGCGCTCCTTCTCAGCGGGGGACGGAGGCCGCACGCGCCTTACGGCGCCGGCGTGCGAAAAACCCGAAGGTCGAGCGCCTTGATCCGGCTCCTCAGCGTATTGCGGTTGAGCCCCAAGAGCTCGGCCGCCCGGATCTGGTTGCCGCGCGTGGCCGCCAGCGCCGCCGAGAGCAGCGGCTGCTCGACCTCCCGGATCACGCGGTCGTAAAGACCGGGCGGCGGCAGCTCCTTGCCGAAACCGGCGAAATACGCCGCGAGATAGCGCTCCACCATCTCCGCGAAATCCTCAGGGCCGCTTTCGGAGGCTGCGCTGCGCTGCGTCGGCGCAGCCTCGGCCAGCTCGTGCTCGATGATCTGCTGCGTCAGCGTATCCTGCGCATAGAGCGCCCCCACACGGCGCACGAAATTCTCGAGCTCGCGCACGTTGCCGGGCCACGAATGCGTCTTCAGCCGCTCGATGGCCGCCGTCTCGATCGATTTCTGCCCGAGCCCCTCGCGCGCGGCCTGGCGCAGGAAATGGCGCACGAGATCGCCGATATCCTCGACGCGCTCCCGCAGCGGCGGCAGCCGGAGCGGCACGACGTTGAGGCGGTAGTAGAGATCCTCGCGGAAGAGCCCTTGCTGGATCTGGCTCCTGAGATCGCGGTGGGTCGCAGCGACGATGCGCACGTTGGTCTTGATCGGCGTGCGCCCGCCGACCGTCGTATACTCGCCCTGCTGCAGCACGCGGAGCAGGCGCGTCTGGGCTTCGAGCGGCATGTCGCCGATCTCGTCGAGGAACAGCGTGCCGCCCTCGGCCTGCTCGAAACGGCCCGGTGTGCGCGTCTGCGCGCCCGTGAACGCCCCCTTCTCGTGGCCGAACAGCTCGCTCTCGATCAGCTCGCGCGGGATGGCCGCCATGTTGATGGCGACGAACGGGCCGGCCCGCCGCTTGCCGTGGTCGTGGAGCACCCGCGCGACGAGCTCCTTGCCCGTGCCGCTCTCGCCCTGGATCATCACCGTGAGGTCGGTCTGCGTGAGCCTGGCGAGCGCCCGGTAGATCTCCTGCATGGCCGGCGAGCGGCCGATCAGCGGCAGCTCCTCGCTGTCGATGTCCGCCGCGGCGGCGCGCGGCCGCCGGCCCGACCCGGCGAGCGCGCGGCCCACCACCGCCACCACCTCCGAGAGATCGAACGGCTTCGGCAGATACTCGTAGGCGCCCTTCTCCGCCGCCGTCAGCGCCGTCATCAGCGTATTCTGCGCGCTCATGACGATGACGGGCAGCTCCGGCCGCAGCTTTTTTATGCGCGGGATAAGGTCGAAGGCGTTCTCGTCGGGCATCACCACGTCGGTGATGACCACGTCGCCTTCGCCCTGGCTCACCCAGCGCCAGAGCGTCGCCGCGTTTCCCGTCGCGCGCGGCACATAGCCCGCCCTGGCGAGCGCCTGGTTCAACACCGTCCGGATGGCGGTGTCGTCGTCCGCGATGAGGATGGTGCCACGGGCCATGGTCCTACCTGCTCCTGTCGGTGACGGAGATCGGCGGCGGAGAAGCGGCTCTGGAGCCGCGCTCTTGCAGCGGCAGCAGAATGCGGAACACCGTCCGGCTGTCCTCGCTGTCGCATTCGATGATGCCGCCGTGATCGCCGATGATCTTGGCGACGAGCGCCAGGCCGAGCCCGGTGCCGTTGTGCTTGGTGGTGACGAAGGGATCGAAGAGGTGCGGCCGGAGATGATCCGGAACGCCGGGCCCGTTGTCCTCGATCTGGATCATGAGCGGCAGCGTGATGCGCTGGTCCGCTCCCGGAACCGAGAGCCGCACGCCCGGCCGGAACGAGGTCTGCAGGACGATGCGTCCCGTCCCGTCCCGCGTCTTGCCGATCGCCTCCGCCGCATTCTTGATGAGGTTGAGCACCGCCTGCACGAGCTTGTCGCGATTGCCCGGCACCGGCGGCAGCGACGGGTCGTAGTCCTCGACGATGCGGATGCCGCGCGCAAATCCGGTCTCCGCGAGCCGGCGCACATGGCTCAGCACGTCGTGGATGTTGACCGGCTCCTTGGCGAGCGGCCGCTCGTCCCCGAACACCTCCATGCGGTTCACGAGGTTGCGGATCCGGTCCGTCTCCGCGCAGATGAGCTGCGACAGCACGCGATCCTCGTCCGAAAGGTTCTGCTCGAGGAGCTGCGCGGCGCCCTTGATGCCCGACAGCGGGTTCTTGATCTCGTGGGCCAGCACGTCGGCCATGCCAGAGACCGAGCGCGCCGCCGCCCGGTGCGTGAGCTGGCGCTCGATCATCTGCGCCATGGTGCGCTGCTGCAGCATGACGACGATCAGCGGCCCGCCTTCGCCCACAGGCCCCGCATACACGTCGACCAGCTTCGGGTTGGCGAACTTCGGGCTCGCCATCTCGATGCCGTACTCGTTGACCGTCACGCCGCTCTCGCGCACCTGCGCGACGAGCGCCAGCAGCGGACAGCCGAACGCCACGACGGCGTCGAGCCGCAGGCGCGTCATCATCGGCGCGCTGGTGGAGAGGAAGGCCTCCGCCGCCGCGTTGCCGTAGACGATGCGGTTGCCGTCGCCGATCACGAGGATCGGATGGGGAAGCGCCGCCAGGAGCACGTCGTAGTCCACGGCCGGCTTGCGGATCGGGATCGGACGCTCGGCAGCTCTCCTCGTCACGCGGCCTCCTCCCGCGCGTCCGGCCCGATCACGTCGCGCTCGGGGGCATCTCCGTAGAATGCTTCGATCAGCGCCAGCGCCCGCACCGGGTCGTTTTCCGTGCACAGCCGCCGCCGCCAGAGCTTGCGGGCGGGCACACGGTGCCCGCTCGTCTCGATGTACCAGCCCATGTGCTTGCGCGCGTTGCGCAGACCCAGGGCCTCACCGTAGTGGGCCAGCATCGCTTCCACGTGCCCGCGCGCAATGCGCCCCTGCTCGGCCAGCGCCGGCGCCTCTGCCGTGCCCGACCCGGCGAGGCCCGCCGCGATCCGCCCCGGCAGCCAGGGCGCGCCGTATGCGGCACGCCCGATCATGACGCCGTCGGCGCCCGAGTGGGCAAGCGCCGCCCGCGCGTCCGCAACCGTCGCGATGTCGCCGTTGACGATCACCGGAATACCGACCGTCTCCTTGACGGCCCGCACCGCCGCCCAGTCAGCCGTCCCCTTGAAGAACTGCTGGCGCGTGCGTCCGTGCACGGTGATGAGCTGGACGCCCGCCGCCTCGGCCCGGCGCGCCAGCTCGGGCGCGTTCCGCGAGCGCTCGTCCCACCCGAGCCGCATCTTGAGCGTGACCGGAACCGAGACGGCCCCGACCACCGCTTCGATCAACCCCAGCGCGTGATCCGGATCGCGCATGAGCGCCGAGCCCGAGGCCTTGCCCGTCACCTCGCGGGCGGGACAGCCCATGTTGATGTCGACGAGATCGGCGCCCTTCGCCTCCGCGATGCGCGCGCCTTCCGCCATCCAGCGCGCCTCTGAGCCCACGAGTTGCACCACGAACGGCGTCAGCCCCTCGCCCTCGGCGCGGCGCAGCACATCCGCCCGCTGCCGGGCGAGCTCGGCGCCGGCCACCATCTCGGAGACGACGAGCCCCGCCCCGCCGGCGTGCGCGAGGCGGCGGAACGGCAGATCGCTGACGCCCGTCATCGGCGCGAGGAAGACGGCGTTTTCGAGGGCCTGGGAACCGATCCTGATCGAGGCCAAGAGCGAGGGCTCCCTCTCTGGTCAAACCGGCATGCCTATAAGTTGAGCAGTATTTTCACATGCCTTCCGTTTGGGCACGGTAGTCCGGATCGAGACCGCGCGCAAGACGGCCAGCAAGACGGCCACGGGCCGTCTGACGGCCCCGACGGCTTCCCAACGGCCTCGCCGCGGGCTAAGTCCGTCGCAACGCACAACCACCCATTCTGGACGCCACCGTGACAGCAGCCGCCCTGATCGTCGCCGCCGGCCGCGGGACCCGCGCACGCCGCGAGGACGACACCGCCCCGGACCGGCATGCGCCGAAGCAGTACGCGCTGCTCGCCGGCCGGCCGGTGCTCGCCCATGCCATCGCCGCCTTCGACGCCTGCCCGGCCATCGGCTCCATCACCGTCGTCATTCACCCCGACGATCAGGCGGGCTATGACGCCGCCGTGGCGGGGGCCTCGGCGCGCCTGACGCCTCCGGTCCTCGGGGGGGCGACGCGCCAGGAGTCCGTCCGGCTCGGCCTCGAAGCGCTTGCGGCGAGAGCACCCGATGCGGTCCTGATCCACGACGCCGCCCGCCCGCTCATCACGCCGGACGTCGTCGCCCGCGTGCTCTCAGCCCTCGAGCACCATCCCGGCGCCATCGCCGCCGAGCCCCTCGCCGACACCCTGAAGCGCGACGCCGGCTGCGGCGTCATCGGCGCCACGATCGCCCGCGCCGGCCTCTGGAAAGCGCAAACGCCGCAAGGCTTTCACTTGGGCGCGATTCTCGCGGCGCACGCCCGCGCCGCCGCGGCCGGGCGTCACGACGCAACCGACGACGCCGCCCTCGCCGAATGGGCCGGCCTCGCCGTCGCGCTGGTTCCGGGCTCCGCCCGCAACTTCAAGATCACCACGCCGGAGGACATGGCCATGGCAGAGGATCTCCTGAGGCCGGCCGCCCCCGCCCTCGAGCCGCGCACCGGCAGCGGCTTCGACGTGCACGCGTTCTGCGCCGGCGACCATGTGTGGCTCGCGGGCGTGCGCATTCCCCACGACCGCGGCCTCCTCGGCCATTCCGATGCCGACGCGCCCCTGCACGCGCTCACCGACGCCCTCCTCGGCGCCATCGGCGACGGCGACATCGGCCAGCATTTCCCCCCGTCCGACCCCGCCTGGAAAGACGCCGCCTCGCACCAGTTCGTCGAGGACGCCGCCCGCCGCATCGCCGCCCGCGGCGGCCGCATCACCAACGTCGACCTCACGATCCTCTGCGAGGAGCCCCGCATCGGCCCGCACCGCGACGCCATGCGCCGCGCCGTCGCCGCCATGCTCGGCATCGACATGAGCCGCGTCGGCGTCAAAGCAACGACGACGGAGCGTCTCGGTTTTACGGGACGCAAGGAAGGGATCGCGGCGCTGGCGTCCGCGACCGTGCTGCTGCCTCCGTGATAGGCGCCATCTTTTTCTGGTCTCCGAACCGGGCGTGCGTTGACCCCCCCGCCAGAATCGCGGCATCACCACCATCAAGTGGTTGTATGATCAAAAAACCGATTCTCCGGGGACCCCACTCCATGAACCTGATGACCCATACCATCGAGCGTCCTCAGACCGGCGACACCAGCGGCGCAAACATTACGGACATCGCCGAGACCACGGCCGCAACCTGTCTCGCGACCCGCGTCCGCCAACTGTCGCGCATCATCACGCGCCTCTATGACGACGCCATGCGCCCGCTCGGCATTACCGCCAGCCAGTACACGCTGCTCGCCCAGCTCGCCTCGCGCGACGGCATCACCGCGGTCGAGATCGGCCACGAGCTCGACATCGAGAAGTCCACGCTGTCCCGCAACCTCAAGCGCCTCCTCGCGCTCGGCATGATCATCATGGATCCGCCCGCCGGCCGCCGCGGGCGCGGCCTGCACCTCACGGCCAAGGGTCAGGTGGTGCTCAAGGAGGCGTTCCCGGTGTGGCAGGCCGCCCAGGCGCGCTCGGTGGCCACCATGGGCATCGAGACGCGCGCCAAGCTCGATGATCTCCTGCGGCTCGCCGAGAAGATGATCGCCGATTAAGGTCGCCGGCGGTTCCGAAGCCTGCTCGCCGACGAGGCGCTCCGAAAGGTGCGCCTCGCAGTGTTTTGGCGGAACGGGTTTCATGCCATGGGCGTCATGACGTAGGATGCGGACCGCCTGCCGTCGACCGCGGCACGGGAGCTCAGGCATGTTCGAAACCGCGCATCTCTCCGCCGCCGAGCACCTCGTCTCCGCGATGCGCCGGCGCGGCTGGAGGCTCGCCACCGCCGAAAGCTGCACCGGCGGCCTCATCGCGGCGCTCTTCACCGAGATCGCGGGCGTCTCGGACGTCTTCGAGCGCGGCTTCGTCACCTATTCCAACGCCGCCAAGGTCGGCGTGCTGAACGTGGACCTCGAAACGCTCCTCCGCCATGGCGCGGTGAGCGCCGAGGTCGCGCGCGAGATGGCGGCCGGCGCCCGCCGCGCGTCCGCAGCCGACATCGCCCTCGCCGTGACGGGCATTGCCGGGCCCGGCGGCGGCTCGGCGGAGAAGCCGGTCGGGCTCGTCTACATCGGCCTCGCCGCGCCCGGAGCGCGGCCCGACGCCCGCGCCTTCCGCTTCGGCGACATCGGCCGCGCCGCCGTTCGCCGGCACACGATGACGGAAGCTCTGGCGATGCTGCGCGAGGCCCTCGCCACCTGAGGCCCATCGCACGGACCGCACGCCCCGATGCCCCCGATGTCGATCCTGCGGCCCGGACGGGCTCCGAGCCGGTCCGGATTTTCCGGGCTCTCGGAGCGGCTCTCTTTTTTGACGAGGCGTGCTTCTTTTTGCGAAAGCGGTTCCCACGTTTCCGGAAGCACTCTACGCTCACGCTCAGATAACCCGCGAGGCCCCCGTGACGCGTCCCTTCCGCTTGCTTCTGCTTGCAGCCGCCCTCTCCGTCACGGCGCCACTCGCCTCGGGCCAGGCTGCGGATCTGACGGCGCGACAGGTAACGGAGGAGTTGTACGCCGCAAGCCCCTCTGCCCCCCTCGACTTCAGCGGGCGCAATCTGTCCGGCCTCGACCTCGCCGGCCTCGCGTTCAAGCAGGCGCGCCTCGCCAAGGCCAATCTGTTCGGCGCCGATCTCAGCGGCGCGGATCTCACGGGCACCGATCTCAGGGCGGCCAACCTCGACCGCATCGTCGCCATCGGCGCGCGTTTCGATCGCGCCAACCTCGCGGGCGCAAGCCTCCTGCGGCCGACCACGGCCACGTCGTTCGAAGGCAACGGGCGGGAGACGCCGAGCTTCACCGGCGCCGATCTCACCGGAGCACATCTTTTCGGCGTCTTCAGCGGCGGCAGCTTCGCCGGGGCACGGATGGCGGGCGTGACCCTCGCGCCGTTCAACGAGACGGGCTTCATCGAGATGCTCTGGCGCTCGCGGCTCGACTCCGCCGACCTCTCCGCCGCCGATCTCTCGGGCGCGAACCTCAGATACGTCTCGCTGCGTTTTGCCAACCTCACCGGCGCCAATCTCACCGGGGCGTCGCTCCGGAACGCCGACCTCTCGCACGCCGACCTCACCAACGCCGACTTGAGCGGCGCCGATCTCAGCCTCGCCGATCTCGACGGCGCCAGACTGGCCGGTGCCAGGGGCCTCGAGAGCGCCACCGGACTGGACAGCACCCGCAACCGCGACAAGACCGTCAACTGAGCCTGTGCGCGTTCCTCCGTCGGAGCGGTCAGACCCGTGCGCGCGCGCCATAGAGCATCCGCGCCCGCTGCTCGAACGCTTCCGTGTAGCTGCGCACAGCTTTGTCGAACGCCGCGCCCACGATCAGCGACAGCATCGTCGAGCGGAACGCATAGTCGATCGAGAAGCTGATCTCGCATCCTGGTCCGGCCGGCGCAAACCGCCACACGCTCTCGAGATGCGTGAACGGCCCGTCGAGATGGCGAACGTGGATGACGCCGTCGGTCTCGTCGAGCGTCACGTGCGTCTTGAACCGCTCGGTGATCGCCTTGTAGCCGACCGTCATCGTCGCGGCGAGCTCCACGCCGCGCTCCCCCGCGCGGCGCTCATGAACCGTGAGCCCCTCGCAGAGCGGCAGGAAGGCCGGATAGCTCTCGACATCCGCGACGACATCGAACATCTCGCGCGGGGTGAAGGGCACACGGCGAACGGTCTTGAAGCTGGGCAACGGCGGAACCCTAGGGCAACGGTCGGGAAAGGGCCGCCTCGCGCGCGGCCTTGAGGCGGCGGAAATCGTCGCCCGCGTGATAGGACGAGCGGGTCATCGGGCTTGCGGCAACCACCAGGAACCCCTTGGAGAGAGCCACGCGAGCCAAATCCTCGAACTCCTCGGGCGGCACGTAGCGCTTCACCTCGGCATGCTTGCGCGAGGGCGCCAGATACTGCCCGATGGTGAGGAAATCCACGTCCGCCGAGCGCAGGTCGTCCATCACCTGCAGCACCTCATCGCGCGTCTCGCCGAGGCCGACCATGAGCCCGGACTTGGTGAACAGCGACCGATCGAGCTCCTTGGCCTGCTGCAGCAGGCGCAGCGAATGGAAATAGCGCGCGCCGGGACGGATGCGCACATAGAGCCCCGGCACCGTCTCGAGGTTGTGATTGAGCACGTCGGGCCGCGCCGCGACCACGCGCGCCAGGCCGCCATCCTTGCGTAGGAAATCGGGGATCAGCACCTCGATGCTCGTCCCCGGCGCCGCGCCGCGCACCGCCCCGATGACCGCGGCGAAATGCGCCGCGCCCCCGTCCTCGAGATCGTCGCGATCGACCGACGTGATCACCACGTGCTCGAGCCCGAGCGCCCCCACGGCCTCCGCGACACGCCTGGGCTCGTCCGCATCGAGCGGCAGCGGCCGACCGGTGGCCACGTTGCAGAACGCGCACGCCCGGGTGCAGATCTCGCCCATGATCATCATCGTGGCATGGCGCTTCTGCCAGCACTCCCCGATGTTGGGGCAGCTCGCCTCCTCGCACACCGTCGAAAGCCCACGCTCCCGCAGGATGGCCCGCGTGGCGAGAAAACCCTCGGAGCCCGGCGCGCGCACGCGAATCCAGTCCGGCTTGCGCGGCATCGGCTGATCCGGCCGGTGCGCTTTCTCCGGATGGCGGGGTCGCGAGCGCGTATCGATGACGGTGACCATGGCGCAACCTAAACCAAGCCCGGACCCGCGCCTACTCCCCCCGTCAGCGTCCGCCGAGGAAGCGGGCGACGATGACCACCAGCATCGCGCCGACCGTCGAGACGACGATCTGGTTCCCATAGGGCACGAAGGCGTCGAAATCGTAAGGCAGCCGCAGCAGCCCCACCGACACCAGGTAGCCGCCGACCACGGCGCCGATCATCCCGACCAGCAGGTTGCGGATCAATCCGCCGCCCCCGAGCAGCAGGCCCGCGAGCCATCCTGCGATCAGGCCGTTGACGACCATGATGATCCACGCCTGGTTGTCGATCGCGGTCTGCACGTAGTCCATGGCGTCGCTCCCCTTGAATGCGCCGGTCTCGCGGCGCGCCGGATTGGATCTTGCGGTGGGCAGTCACGGCGTGCGGCGGAGACGGGACGAGCGCCTTTTTCCTGACCCGGCGGACGGAGCGGAGGGTTCGGATGCGGCGGACACCGGTCCTGCGAGCCCCGCGAGCCGCCTCATTCCCGGCCCGGACCGGAGGACGGCGGTCGCAAACACCGAGGTCCGATCCGTCGCGGATCGCCGTCAAACGTGGCAGCGCGCGCCAAGATAATCGTTGAGGAGACGGTTGTAGAGATCGGCGTCCGCCTTCTGCTGCGGGCTGAGCTTCTTGCCCGCCGCCTGCGCCTGCACGGAGGACGGGACGCCCCGGGCGTCGAGCCTGTTGAGCTGCTGCTTCACGGAGGCACAGCTCTCGCCGCCGGCCAGCGCCCGGCTGGTCGGGCCGTCGCCGCCCGAGGCACAGCCGCCGATGAGCACAGCCGTACCGGCGGCGCCAAGCAGAGCAAGACGAAACGCGCCGCCGCGCACCTTCGCAGTCATCGTCCGGATGCCTCCTCGAAGCAAATCGACACGGCCAAGTTAAAGACTCTCCGGGGTATATTGAACCCCCGCCTGCTCGTATCAGGCCGTTCGCAAGGAACTGTGGCCATGATGCTGCAGCTTCCGAAGGACTAGAGCGTTCGCGGCTCGCGGGCAAGCCCGCCCCAGGCCGCAGGACGGCCCTCACGGGTCCCCGCCACCGCGCACCTCGAAGCCCGCGCGCGGCCCCTTACGGCTGCTGGACAACCACGGGTGGCGCAATCGCCGTCCGCGGCGCCGCAGCCGACACCACCTGCGCCGAGTTGACGCTTCCCGTCGTCGCCTGGGCCGCCGCCTGCGCCGGACGCGGACCGAACGTCGAGCACTTGGCCTGGAACTCGGCGTTCGCCCTGTCGAGCTCTGCCGCCTGCGCGAGCGAGGTGCGCTTCACCGCGACCGTGGAGGATTTGCCGGTGGAGGCCTTCTCGAGGCGCTCCGTCACACCCTCCCGCCGCAACGTCTCGATACGCTGGGCGATCGTGTAGCACGCCGGATCGATTTTCGGCGCGGCGGCCATCGCCGACGGGTTTGTGGAGATGGACTGCGTCGTGAGCGGATCCGAGCCGAAGAGCCCGCCGCCCGACGAGCAGCCGGCGAGCAGCAAGGCGCCGCAACCTGCGAAGAGGAAAGATTTCGACGAATAATGCATGGCGTCCCCCGAGACATACCTCACGGCATGGAGTTGCTCCTGTGTCTGTCCGGTCTACGGTCGAGTGAGATCGGGCCACAAGAAGACCCCTCCAGAATGCCGTGCATGGGAGGGCGTCACGCGGGGCGAATCAGTGGAAAGCAACGCCTCGTTGCAGAGGCGCCACATCGAAACCGCCGCTGCGGCTCTTCAGAGGAGCCGGACGCAGGCCGCGACGGAGGACCAGCGAATCACCCCCGCGGACCGCGGTCAGGGCCGCGACCCGCCGCGCACCATGGCCGAAACCGCGCGCACCACGTGCTCCGCGCCGGGCCGCGCCGCCGCTTGCAGCGCCGCCGCATAGGGCATCGGCACGCGCTGACCCGCGATCCGCGCCGGCGGACATTTGAGCGCATGGAAACAGTCCTGAGCGATGAACGCCAGGATCTCCGCCCCGATGCCGAGGTCGGCCGCGCCCTCCTCCACCGTCACCAGCCGGCCCGTCCGCGCGACGGACGCGGCAATCGCGCTCCGGTCGAGCGGCGCAACGCACATGAGATCGAGCACCTCGGCCTCGATCCCCTCCCGGTCCAGGCTGAGCGCAGCCTCGAGCGCGATCGTCACCGCGTGTCCCGCAGCCGCGAGGGTCACGTCCTTACCGGGGCGCGCCAGACGCGCCACACCGAGCCGGACGTCGCCGGCCGGCGCCGTTGCCGGCTCGCGCGCCGCATAGAGCAGGTCGTGCTCCAAGACCGCCACCGGGCCCGGATCGCGGATCGCAGCCGCCAGCAGCACGCGCGCGGCGGAGGCCGTCGCCGGCTGCGCGACCTTGAGTCCGGGGATCCGTGCCAGCGCCGCCGCGACGCAGCGCGCATCCTCCCCCGAAAGGCCCGGAGAAAAACCGTTGGGTCCGCGAAAGACGATCGGCACCTCGAGCCGCCCGCCGGAGAGATAGAACGTCTGTGCCGCGCTCGTGAGGCTCGCCCCGAGCGTCTCGATCGAACGCCCCCAGGACTCGAGCGCCACCACCGGCTTGAGGCCCGCGAACGCCGCGCCGACCGCCATCCCGACGACCGCCTCGTCGAGGGTCGGCACCGACACCACACGCCGCGGACCGAACGCGTCGCACAACCCTTGCGTCACCTTCGGCGCGCCCCGGTTCTGCGCCACGTCGACGCCGATCAGGAAAACCGAGCTGTCGGCCTGCATCTCGGCGGCGAGCGCATCGCGAAGCGCCTCGCGATAGCTCCAATCCGGCTCGACGGCAGCCGGCGGAGACGCGGCGGCTCTCGGCGGATGCAGCCCGTCGCGCTGCTCGAGATCCAGCGCGGCGAGCACCCCGCGCGGCTGCGTCAGCGCCTGACGCGCCGCTCCGTGCAGGATCGCGATCGGCGTATTGACCTTCACGCCCTCGGTGCCGGCCGGCACCAGAATGCGCTCGACATGCCCCTCGTCCTCCGCCTCGATGTCGAAGGTCGCCGTCGGCGTCGCCACCTCGACGAGGAGATCGCCCGCCGCAACCGATTGGCCTTCCGCCACGTGCCAGCGCGAGATCGTCGCGACCGTCATCGACGGCGTCATCGGCGGCATGAGGATTTGACGTCGCATGGCCGCTATGCCTCGACGGAAGCCAGAAGATCGCCCGGCTCGGGCAGGGGCTCTGCGCGCGCGAACGCGGCAGCGGCGACGACGGTTTCGCGGATCTCCTTCTCGAGCGCCCTCACCGCGCGCTCGCTGAGGCTGCCGGACGCCAGGATGCGCGCCCGCGTTCTCACGACGGGATCGGCGTCCTCGATATGCCGGTCCACCGCACCGCCCGCCCGCACCGATACGTCGCCATGCCCCCGGTAGCGATAGGTCAGCATCTCGAGCACCGTCGGGCCCTCACCGCGCCGCGCACGCTCGATCGCCCGCCGCCCCGCCAGCCTGACGCTCCTGACGTCGATGCCGTCGACCTGCTCCCCGGGGATGGCGAACGGCCGCCCGCTTTCCGAGATCGCCGACGGCACGGATCCGAGCACGACGCTGGCCCCGGGCGCGGCGGTGTTGTTGTCGACGATGAACACGATCGGCAGCGCCCGTCGCGCCGCCGCCCGGTAAGCTTCGAGGACGCGCCCGCGCGCGGAGGCCCCGTCGCCGTAGAATGAGAGCGTCACGCTGTCCTCTCCACGATAGCGTGCGGCAAACGCGAGGCCCGTCCCCAAGGGCGCACAGAGGCCCGCGTCCCCATGTCCGCCGTAAAACGCCTGCTCGGGCGCAAACATCCGCGCCGTCCCGCCCTTGCCGTGCGCCAGTCCGCTGCGGCGCCCCGTCAGCTCGGCCATCACCCGCCGCGGGTCGACGCCGCGCGCCAGCAGCGCGCCATGCGTCCGATAGCCGGTGATCACCGGGTCGGTCGGGCGCGCCTCCATCATGAGGCCGACGATCGAAGCCTCCTGCCCGATGCAGAGCGGGCAGGCACCCTGGATCGCCTGGAGCGCAAAGAGCTGCCCGGCTTTCTCCTCGAACCGCCGGATGAGGAGCATGGCGCGATAGGCCGCGATGTCGTCATCGGGGGAGAACGCCTCGCGCTCCGTGCCGCTCGGACCAGGGACGCTGCCGGCCATCTTCGCTCCTCGTTCCGAAACGGCGCCTCACCAAGGCCACACGGCGCGCGCACGCAGACGCACACGCGCACGCCTCCCACCGGCCGCAGAGTGTCGACGCCATACTACGAAACCTCGACGACGGGACACAGGGAAAAGCGGGGGCGCGATTGTTGCGGTGCACCAGAGCGCTGCAATGGCGCGCCATGCCGGCCGGGCTCCCATCCTACACCGCTTCGCGGCGGGGGTTTGTCGTGACGGATCAGCGTCCCGGACCCCGACGGACGGGTCAGCCCGGAGGCGGGGTGTCCATAAAGATGCGGTCGCGCGGATTGGCAAACCCCAGCACCTCGCGCGCGATCTCCTCGACGAAATCGGGATCCGGCAGGTCGGGGCGGATGACATTGCGGACGGCCATATGGTGGTATTTTGTGCCACACGCGCTGGACCCAATTGTTCTGAGCGAGCATCTGGACCTCGAAGCGGCCCACGGTCACTGACGGTGTCGAGGAGAGATGAAGTCTTCATACAACGGGCTACTGACCCAGGTATCCATAGCCCATCTGGTCAGCCATCTGCACATCATGACGGTGCCCTCCCTGTT
>WBZR01000757.1_pt1 | contig 34751 bp, 27 predicted proteins | sample 5204231 | NCBI WGS metagenome assembly WBZR01 (sample SAMN12412403, study PRJNA552823) | activated sludge metagenome | isolation source: activated sludge from anammox sidestream of wastewater treatment plant... | place: USA: Virginia | collected 2017-08 | reverse complement strand
CCACGGGGTGAAGCGCTTACCCGGGATCTCGACCACGACCGAGTACTCGTCGAGCAGTGTTCCCTGGGCGCGCGCGAGCTCGGCGAGCGAGATGTTGTAGTCGGTGGCGGCCTGCAGCTCGATGCCCCGGGCTTGCGTCAGATCGTCCTGGAAGTCGAGCACGTCCTTGGTCGTGGCGATGCCGACCTCGAGCCGCTTCTGTTGGTTCCGCAGGTTCTCCTCGGCGAGCTCGCGCGCGATCCGCGACGCTTCGATGCGCTTGATGTTGGCGACGACGTCGTTCACTGCGGTCGAGACTTCGAGGCTGATGGTGGAGAACAGCTGGCGACGCGTGAGCTCGGACTGCGAGACGTCGATCTTGGCCTTCGCGTACTCGCTCTTGGCGGCGGCGTTGCCGATCGGGATCTCCACCTCGACGCCGGCCTGGTACGAGTAGAACTTCTTGCTCGTGAGGCGGTCGAGCGCCTCCCAGTACGAACCGTCGTAGGGCGTCTGCACCTGCTGTCCGGTGCTCGGATCGACCACGGAGACCGCGTCGCCCGAGAGGCCGTTGAGCCCGAAGTTGCCGACGAAATCGACGCGCGGCAGCAGCTGGTTCTCGCGGACCCGGGCCGTCACCTGCTTGCTCTTGAGATCGTAGGTCTGCGCGTGGACCTCGGGCCGCTGCTCGAGGGCGAGATTGAGCGCGGCCTGGGCGTCGACCACGACCGGCGTCGTGCGCGGGTCGTCGATCGGCTCGATCGGGCGCGGAATGAAGGCCGCACCCTTCTGCAGATAGACGACCTGCTGCAGCGTGCGGAGGGCGTTGTCGAGCTGGTTGTTGGCGACGATCACCTGCTGCTCGCGGGCGGCGGCCTGGCTCTCGGCCTCCTTCACCGCGACCGGCGCGAGCAGGCCGACCCGCACGCGCTCCTGGTTCTCGCGCAGCGTCTGGTGGGCGAGCGCGAGCGATTCCCGCTGCACGGCGAGGTTCTGCCGCGTGTAGACGACGATCCAGTATCCCGCGATGACGCGCTTCACGAAGTTCGCGAGGTCGGCGCGGTATTGCCAGGCCGCCGCTTCGGACTGCAGCTTGGTCACGTCGACGAGGAGGTAGGCGAAGTTCAGGCCGAAGTTGCGCAGCAGGGGCTGGTTCAGCGAGAACAGGAGCTCGGGCTCATACTGCGGGATCAGGCCCTGGAAGCGCGCGTTCGAGACGAAGCGGTTGTTCGTGAAGTCGATCCGGAAATCGCCGCCGGTGCGGAGGGTCTTCGCGAACGACGCGTTGAAGTTGACGTTCTCCTGCACGCTGATCGGCACGCCTGCGAGCGCGGAGGAGTTCGGAGCCTTGCGGCGGTCCTTGTTCACGGCGCCGGAGATGATGGGGTCGAAGATGGCCTCGGCCGTGCGGACGTCCTCGCGTTGGCGGAGCGGCGTCAGGCGCTGCGCGGCGATGCCGGGGTTGTGCAGCAGCGCCTGGTGGACGGCCTCGGCCACCGTCAGGCGGGCGGTCTCGGTCTCCGCGATGGAGGCGTCGGGCGTGTCGATGGCCGGCGCGCGGTACGCCCATTGGTGCGCGAACACCTGGGGCAGGTAGGGCGTTTCCTCGAACTCGGCCTCGCGGCGGGCGGACGTCTCCGTGTCGATGATCGCGCGGCCGTTCGGGTCGCCGCTCATCGCGCCCGCCGGCGCGGCGGCGTCGTCCGCCCGGCCGTGACCGACCAGCGCCGCGAGCCCTACCACCGCGGCGATTCCGATTCGTCGACACGTTTTCATGCAGCCGCTCCTTGGCTTGGACGCTGTGACCATGCGCGCCGCCTCGCTGTTTCGACGGCGCGGCGGCGCCGTGCGCGCCGCGCGTCGGGCCTTCGTCCGGCGCTATTTACGACGTGCGCGCCGGCCGCACCAGTACCGTGACGCGTACGCGCGCGGCCGCGGTTCACCTTGACACCCCAGGGGTGCTTCGTTACGCTCCGCCGCCTTCATACGACTGTTTGGGTATCGCACGACTGGCGTTTGCGTGGAGCACCACGGGGAAGTGCGACCTTCAGGAGCCGAACGCCTGGGCCTCTGACCGGAAGGGGTCCAGGCTTTTTTGCGACCGCGGGCCCGCGCACGACAGGTAGGTACGACGATGATCAAGAAATATCTGCTCGCCCCCGGTCCGACCCCCGTTCCCGAGTCCGTGCTGCTGGCGATGGCCCAGCCGATCTTCCATCACCGCACGCCCCAGTTCGAAGCGCTGTTCGCCGAGACCGCGAAGTCCCTCCAGGGGCTCTTCAAGACCGCGCAGGACGTGCTCATCCTGGCGTCCTCCGGGACGGGTGCCATGGAGGCGTCGGTCGTCAACACGACCTCGCCCGGCGACCGTGTGCTGGTGGTGAACGGCGGCAAGTTCGGCGAGCGCTGGGGCAAGATCGCCGCCGCCTACGGACTCGTGGTGGACGAGATCAAGGTCGAGTGGGGCACGGCCGTCGATCCGGCGGCGATCGCGAAGGTGCTGAAGGCGCATCCCGACACCAAGCTCGTCCTCATGCAGGGGAGCGAGACGTCGACGACCGTCCTCCACCCGGTGGCGGAGGTCGCGAGGATCACGCGCGAGACCGGTACGCTGCTCGTCGTCGACGGCATCACGGCGGTCGGCGTGCTCGACCTGCCGATGGACGAGCTCGGCATCGACGTGCTGCTCACCGGCTCGCAGAAGGCGCTCATGCTTCCGCCGGGGCTCGCGTTCGTCGCGCTCTCCGAGAAGGCGTGGAAGGCGGTCGGCGCGTCGAAGCAGCCGCGCTTCTATTTGGATCTCAAGCGCGAGCGCGACAACCAGCAGAAGCACACGACGGCGTGGACGCCGGCGATCTCGCTGATCTTCGGCTTGCACGAGGCGCTCCGCTTGATGTTCGCCGAGGGCCTCGACAACGTCTTCGCGCGCCACGACCGCCTCGCGCGCGCCACGCGCGCCGGCGCCGAGGCGCTCGGGCTGACGCTCGTCGCGCCGACGGCGCCGAGCCCGGCGACGACCGGCATCTACCTCCCCGCGGGTGTGCCCGGGAAGCTCGTCGGCTATCTCCGCGACCAGGTCGGCATCACGTTCGCCGGCGGTCAGGACCAGCTGAAGGGAAGGATCTGCCGGGTCGCGCACCTCGGCTACATCGGCAGCTTCGACATCGTGACCGCCATGGCCGCCCTCGAGATGGGCCTCGCCAAGTTCGGCGCGCGGCTTCAGCTCGGGAAGGGCGTCGGCGCCGCGCAGCAGATCCTTCTGGAAGGCATGCCCGCCGCGCCGGCGGCCTGAAGGAGCGGACGCCATGACCTACCGAGTGCTCGCGACCGACCCGCTCGACCAGCAAGGCGTCGACGTCTTCGAGGCCAACCCGGACATCGAGCTCGACCTCAAGCCCGGCATGAAGCCGGACGAACTCGCCCGCGTGATTGGCGGATACGACGCGCTCGTGATCCGCAGTGGCAGCAAGGTTACCGCCGATACGCTGAAGAACCACGGCAAGCTCCGCGTCATCGGGCGCGCCGGCATCGGCGTCGACAACATCGACGTCGCCGCGGCGACGGCGCGCGGGATCGTCGTCATGAACACGCCCGGCGGCAACAACGTGACCACCGCCGAGCACGCCATCACGCTGATGCTCGCGGCGGCGCGCTTAATCCCCCAGGCCGACGCGTCGGTGCGCGCGGGCAAGTGGGAGCGCACCAAGTTCACCGGCACCGAGGTCTGCAACAAGACCCTCGGCATCGTCGGCCTCGGCAACATCGGACGCATCGTCGCCGAGCGCGCCCAGGGCTTGCGCATGCGGGTGATCGGCTACGACCCGTTCGTCACGCACGAGGCGTCCGCCAAGCTCGGGGTCGAGCTGGTGACCCTCGACGACCTCTACGCGCGCGCCGACTTCATCTCGGTGCACGTCCCCATGACGCCGGAAACCAAGGGCCTGATCGGCGCCGCGGCGTTCGCCAAGATGAAGAAGGGCGTGCGGATCGTCAACGCGGCGCGCGGCGGCATCGTCGACGAGGCGGCGCTGGGAGAGGCCATCACCAGTGGCAAGGTCGCCGGCGCCGCGCTCGACGTGTTCGCGGAGGAGCCCCCGCCGAAGGATCATCCGTTGCTGGCGCTTCCGCAGGTCGTGGTGACGCCGCACCTCGGCGCCGCCACCAGCGAGGCGCAGGTCAACGTCGCGATCGCCATCGCCGAGCAGATCACCAACTTCCTCGTGCGCGGGGAGGTGCAGGCCGCCGTCAACATGCCGTCGCTGAGCGCGGAGATGCTGCAGCTGCTGCGTCCGCACCTCCAGCTCGGCGAGAAGCTCGGGAGTCTGCTGGCGCAGCTGTCGACCGAGCCGCCGACCGAGATCTCGGTCGAATACGCGGGCGCGGTTGCGGAGCTCGACATCCGGCCGGTCACGATCGCGGTGCTGCGCGGCCTGCTGACCCGCTTCATCGACGACGTGAACTACGTGAACGCGCCGGCGCTCGCGAAGGAGCGCGGCATCGTCGTGAAGGAGGCGCGCGCCAATCAGCCCACGAACTTCGTGAACTCGATCGAGGTGCGCGTCACGCGAAGCTCCGGGACGCAGGTCGTCGAGGGCGCGGTCTTCGGCGCCAGCATCCTGCGCCTCGTCCGCATCGACGACTTCTACATGGAGGCGGTGCCCGAGGGGGCCGTCCTGCTGCTGAACAACCGCGACGTTCCGGGCGTCGTCGGCCGCGTCGGCACGCTCCTCGGCCAGCACGGCATCAACATCGCCGGCCTCGAGCTCGGCCGCGAGCGGGCGGGCGGCATGGCGATCTCGTTCTTCCACGTCGACGAGGTGGTGCCCGAGGCGGTGCTGGCGGACCTCCGTCGCTCGCCGGACATCGTCTCGGCGCAGCTGCTCCAGCTCTGAGGGCCGCCATGTCCACCACCGTAGTCGTCGGCGTCCAGTGGGGCGACGAAGGCAAGGGAAAGTTCGTCGACATCCTGGCCCACGATGCGGACATCGTCGTGCGCTTCCAGGGCGGGCACAACGCCGGCCACACCCTCGTGGTCGGCGACGAGCGCACCGTGCTCCACCTGATCCCGTCGGGCGTCCTCAATCCCGGCAAGATCTGCGTGATCGGCAACGGCGTGGTGGTGGATCCGGCGGTGCTCGTCGACGAACTCGCGGCGCTCCGCGCGCGCGGTTATCTCACCGACGACGGCTGCCTCAAGATCAGCGACGAGGCGCATCTGATCCTGCCGTACCACAAGGCGATCGACCTCGCGCGCGAGCGGCTGCGGGGCAGGGGCGAGATCGGCACGACGGGCCGCGGCATCGGTCCCGCCTACGAGGACAAGGTGGCGCGCACCGGCATCCGCATCGTCGATCTTCTCGACGAGGCCGTCTTCGAGGAGAAGCTCGAGCGGAACATCCGCGAGAAGAACCAGTACCTGAAGGCGATCCTCCAGGAGGAGGCGCTCGACTTCGGCGCCATCCACGACGCGTTTAGCGCCCATGCCGAGCGCATCCGTCCGTACGTGACCGACACCGCCCTCTACCTGCACCGCGAGATCGAGGCGGGCCGCCGCGTGCTGTTCGAGGGCGCGCAGGGGACGATGCTCGACGTCGATCACGGCACGTATCCGTACGTCACCTCGTCGAACTGCGTGGCGGGCGCGGTGGCGGCCGGCTCGGGCATCGGCGCCGGCGTGGTGAAGCGCGTGATCGGCATCTGCAAGGCGTACACGACGCGCGTCGGGAACGGTCCGTTTCCGACCGAGGAACTCGGCGAGATCGGGGCGCGCCTGCGCGAGACCGGCGACGAGTTCGGCGCCACGACCGGCCGGCCGCGGCGCTGCGGCTGGTTCGACGCGGTGCTCGTCCGCCAGGCGGCGCGCTTGAACGGGCTCACCGGCATCGCGCTCACCAAGCTCGACGTGTTGACGGGCCTCGACCCGCTGCGCATCTGCACGGCGTATCGCGCCGACGGCGAGCGTTTCGAGCGCGTCCCCGCGAGCATGCGCCTGCTCGGCGCGGCGGTGCCGGAATACGAGGAGCTTCCGGGGTGGACGGAGCCGCTGTCGGGCGTTCGCCGCCTCGAGGATCTGCCGGCGAATGCGCGCCGCTACGTCGCGCGCCTCGAGGAGCTTTCCGGAACGCCGTTCACGATGATTTCGGTGGGCGCGCGCCGCGAAGAGACGATCGTTCTCGGCTGACCGTTCCGCCCGCCGTCATGCGACGTCTCGCGCCGCTCGTGCTGTTGCTCGCGAGCCTGGCGGTCGCGGCTGGCCTGCTGGAGCTCGCGCTCCGCGTTCTGCCGATCGACGTCGCGTCGTACCACTCGATCGCCGGCTTCACCGTCTACGATCCCGTCCTCGGCTGGAAGCTCGCGCCGTCCCGGTCGCTGGTGTTTCGGGGAGCGCACTTCGCCGTCCGGGTGACGCACGATGCGTCGGGCCGGCGCGACGACCCCGTCGACTACGCGCGCACGCCCGGTCGCCGCCGGGTGCTCGTGCTCGGGGACTCGGTCGTGTGGTGCTGGGGCGTCGAGCACGACGAGTGCTTCACGGAACTCGTGGAGCGCGCGCTCGGCGACACCGACGTCGTGAATGCCGGCGTCCCGGGCTATTCGACCGCGCAGGAGCTGCTCTTCTACCGACAGGAGGGGAGGCGCTATCGCCCCGACGTCGTCGTGCTCGTCGTGTCGCCGAACGACGCGGACGACAACGTCGATCGACGCGGACCGCGCTTCCGCCTGGCCGGGGAGCGCCTGGTGTACGATCCGGCCCCGCCACCGCGGCGGAAGTCGGCGGCGCAGGAATGGTTGCAGGAGCATTCCCGGTTCTTCGCGTGGCTCGACTACGCGGGGACGGTGCTGCGGCGCGCGGCGCGATCGCCGGTCCCGGACGACGCGCCGGCGCCGGCGCCCGCGGCGCCGACCGCCGCGGCGGCGCCGGCGCCCGCGGGGCAGCCGACGCCCGCGGCGTGGACGCTCACCGAGGCGCTCCTCGACCGCCTACGGCGTGACGTCGTGGCGGACGGCGCGGAGCTCGTCGTGGTGCTGGAGATGATGTCCGAACGGCTGCGCGCCTGGCAACGCGGATACTGGACCGCGCGCGGCGTGCCGTGTCTCGAACTCGCCCCGGCGCTCGACGCGGCGGCGACGCGCGGCGAGCGCGTGCGGCTCGAGGCGGACCCGCATCTCGCGCCGGCGGGGCAGCGCGTGCTCGCGACCGCGCTCGAGCGCGCGCTGCGCGGGCTACCCGGCTTCGGCCGAATTCGGTAGAGAAGCGGCCCGTCGTGGAACGTCCGCCGATGCCGCCGACCGTCCGGGTCGCGATCGCGATGCTCGTGACGACGATCGTCGTCGCCTGGTCGGGTGCGCCCCGCGACGCCTACGCCTGGGGCGGCGTGGCGCTGACGCTCTGGTCGCCGTCGCGCCGCCCGCTCGCGCTCCGCGACAATCCGGCGCTCGTTCTGCTCCTGCTCTTCGTCGCGTGGGCGCTGCTCGGGACGCTCTGGGCGCCGGAGCCCGGACGCGCCCTCGGCGATTGGGTGAAGCTCGCGACGCTCGCGGCCTTCGCGTGGAGCACGGCGCAGCTCATGGCGACCCGTGCCGACGGCGCGCACGTCGCGTACGTGTTGCGCTGTCTCTGCGTGGCGCTCACGGCCGTCTACGTCGTCGAGGTGGTCGTGTGGCTCCGGACCGTCGGGCACGGATGGCGCTTCGGCGATCGCGTCATGGATCCCTTCAGCTTTCAGCACATCAACACCTTCGCTGGCCTGATCGTCGCGTCGTTCTCGCTCGGCTGGCTCGTGCTCCGGAGCGAATGGCCGCTCCGCAGGACGATCGTGGCGATCCAGCTCGCGACCGGGCTCGTGCTGCTCTGGCTGTTCGCGTCGCGGACGGCGCAGTCGAGCGTCGTCGCGCTGGTGGTCGCGATGCTCCTCGGGCAGCGGCGACCGCGCATGCGCTGGCTCGCCGTGGCGGCGCTCGCCGGCGCGGTGGTCGTGGCGCCGATGGTGAACCCGCGCTTCCGCGATGCGACGATGTGGACCCTCCACAACCGCGTGCAGCTCTGGCGCGGCACGGTCGAACTCATCGCCGAACGCCCGTGGTTCGGCCACGGCTGGGGCGACAAGACGTTCCAGGCACTCTTCGTCGCCCGCCATCCGGTGCGCGCCGAGGACTATCCGCATGCCCACGACCTGCCGCTGCAGGTCGCCTTCGGCGTCGGTGTCGTCGGCTTGACGCTCTACGCGGCCATGTTCGCGATCGTCGTGCGCGACCTGTGGCGCCGCCGGACGGCCGGGGCGGCCGGCGAGCGACGCCTCGCCGGCGTGCTCCTCCTCTGCTTCGCGGCGACGGCGGTGTTCTCGATCGCCGACATGCCGCGCGGGCCCTTCCATCTCTATCTTTGGACGCTGTGGGCGGCCGGAGCCGCGCTCACCGGCGCCCGCCGTCCGCCGCCGCAGATCGCGGCCGCTCAGGCGTCGCCGAGCGGGGGCGCGGCGTCCGGGCGACGGGCCCCGCGCGCCGCCGCCAGCATCGCCCGGTAGTGATACCAGCGCGCGAGGGCGCGCCGGCGCGGCTCGCCGCCGCGTCCGAGACTGGAGACCGCCACGGCGACCGCGGCGCGCACCGCGTCCGGGAGGACGCGGAGCCCGATCGCGAGCGGCGAACGGCGGGCGGCGAACTTGTAGAGGACGCGGCTCCGCCCCCGCGCTTCGTGGAGCGCCCGGAAGTACGCGGGCGTCAATCGGTCAGGCTCGACGGCGTGGTACGCGATCGCGTCCGCGACGTAGCCGATGCGCTCGCCGGCGGCGCGGATGCGGAGGGCGAGCTCGGTGTCCTCCGACGTCCCCGCGGCGCCCGGCCCGAGGCGCTCGTCGAACAGGCCGACGCGCGCGAAGGCGCGGCGCGCGATCAGCATGTTGGCGCCGATCAGCGACGGCGCCTCCACGACCGTGGGTCCGTAGTCGCAGCGCGGGATGGTATGCCAGCGCTCGATCGCGGCGGCGACGCTCGGCTGCGCCGCCGCCGCGGGCGCGATCCGGATGGCGCCTTGCGCGGCCGCGAACGCCGGGTGCCGCGCGCCGTACGCCTCGATCGCGACGAGCCACTGCGGGTCGAGCACGACGTCGTCGTCGACGAAGGCGTAGCGCTCGGCCGGCGTTCGGCGGATCGCGACGTTCAGCGCCCGGCTCTTGCCGCCGGCCGGGAGGGCGAGGTGACGGACGGTCGGATGAGCGGCGGCGGTCGCCTGCGCGAGCGCCGCGGTGCCGTCGGTCGAGCCGTCGTCGACGACGACGACCGCCGGCGCGATACGGTCGAAGCCGGCGAGCGCGGCGACGCTCGCGAGCAGGCGCCGCAGGTGCGGCTCACGATTCCGGGTGGCGACGAGAATGGCGAGACCGGACGCCATCAGCGGGCGGCCGCGCCGCCGTTCTTCCTCGGGTCGGCGGCGGCGATCAGCAGGCCGTCGCGCGCCACCACGACCTGCACCGCCCCGGCGAAGGGGAAGCGCCGCAGCACGTGGCCGCGCGCCGTCAGGTCGGCGGCCGTCGTCGGGTCGAGCTCGGCCTCGCTGATGAGCGAGGGCGGCGCCCATTGCTGGTGGATGCGGGGCGCCGCGATCGCGGCCGCGGGATCGAGTCCGAAGTCGAGGATGCCGAGGAGCGTCTGCAGGGTCGCCGAGATGATGAGCGGTCCGCCCGAGCCGCCGGCCACGACGCGCGGACGGCCGTCGGCGCGCGCGATGATCGGCGTCATGGAGCTCAAGGGCCGCTTGCCGGCGGCGATGCTGTTGGCCTCGCCGCCGATGAGCCCGAAGCTGTTCGGTACCCCGGGGGCGACCGAGAAGTCGTCCATCTCGTTGTTGAGGATGACGCCCGTCGAGCCCGCGACGAGCATGGCGCCGAAGGCGGTGTTGATGGTGCTCGTGCACGCCACCGCCATGCCCTCGGCGTCCACGACCGAGACGTGGGTCGTTCCCGCGTCGGGCGCGGTGCCGTAGCGGTCCTGAGGCAGCGTCCGGTCCGGCGTGATGCGGGCGCGCAGCATGGCGCCGTAGGCGGGCGACGTGAGTCGCTCGATCGGGACCGGGGTGAACTCGGGGTCGCCGTACCAGCGCGCGCGGTCGGCGAAGCCGTTCCCCATCGCCTCGGCGAGCAGGTGGTAGTACGCGGCGCTCGTCGCGCCGAGCGCCGCGAGGTCGTCGTGGGCGAGGATGTTCAGGATCTCGACGATGACGCCGCCCGAGCTCGGCGGCGGCATGGTGAAGATCTCGAGGCCGCGGTACGTGCCGCGCAGCGGGTGGCGCCAGTGGGGGTGATAGCTCGCGAGGTCCTGCGTCGAGAGTATGCCGCCGGCCTCGCGGACCGCGCGCGCGATCTCCTGCGCGATCCGGCCGCGGTAGAAGCCGTCCGCGCCTTGGCGCGCGACGTGCTCGAGCGTCGCGGCGAGCTCCGGCAGCCGGATCGGATCGGCCTGCGGCCGGGGATTGCCGGCGGCGTCGAGGAAGAGGGCGGCGAGCGCGGGGGCCGCGCGGAGCGCGGTCAGGTTCTGGGCGATCTCTTTCGCGAGGTGGGGGCCGAGAGGAAAGCCGTCGCGGGCGAGCGCGATCGCTGGCGCCAGGAGCACGTCCCGCGGGAGCCGCGCGAAGCGCTCACGTGCCGCTTCCAGACCCGCGACCTCGCCGGGCACCGCGACGGCGAGCCCCCCGCGCCGCGAGAGCTCGGGCAGGACCTCGTCGCCGCGACGATAGAGATCGCGGTGGGCGAGCGCGGGTGCGGTCTCGCGGTAGTCGAGCGCGCTCACGCTTCCGTCGGGACGGTTCACCAGCATGAAGCCGCCGCCGCCGACGCCGCACGACGACGCGTTCAGCACGCAGACGGCCCAGGCGGTGGCGATCGCGGCATCGGCCGCGTTGCCGCCGCGCTCCAGCATTGAGAGTCCGATCTCGGCGGCGCGCGGGTGCTCCGCCGCGACGGCGCCGGCACGGCCCTCGGCGCGCACGGCCCCCGGCGTCGGCGACGCGGACGGCTTCGCCGCGAGCGTCGTCGAGAGGCCGCGGCGTTGCTTGCGGCCAGCGCCGTCGGGGGCGACGCAGGCGCTCGTCACGAGCAACGCGGCGACCACGAGCGCGCGCCAGAACCCCGAGGCGATCACGCGGGTCTCCTACGAGGGGTGTCGGGCAAAAGCAACTTCGCCGCCCCACTTTCGCCCTGCTCGCGCTTTCATGGTAACCGACGCGCATGGCGCCGAGACGCCCCGCGGTCGTCTTCACGGAGAAGGAGTTCTACCTCGACGAGTTCCGCGGGCGGACGCTGCTCTTCGCCGTTCACCACGACGGTCCCGCCGATCGGCTGCGGGCGCTCGGCGAAGTGACGCGCGACCTCCTCGTGAACGACACGCGGGTGCTTATCCTGCTCGGCGGCGCGGCGGTCCGCGAGCGGAGCGCGCTCCGCGCGCTCGAACGTCCGCTCGCCGGCGTACCTTCGGCCGCCCAGGTGCCGCTGCCGCTGCCGCAGCTCCGGCTCGTGCCGAGCGACGGCAGCGGACCGGTCCTGCGGATCTCGGCCGACGATCTCGCCGCGTCCGCGATCGCCGATCCGGTGCTGGTTCGCTTCTGGGACGTGGTGCGCGGCACGCCCTTCGCCCTCGGGCTCTGCGCCGCCGACACGCCCGAGCGGCTCGCCGCGTTCGCGGCGCGCCTGGGTGCGCGCTTCCGGGTCCACAAGCTCGTGATCGCCGATCCGGAAGGCGGCATCCGGCCCGCGGGGATCGAGGGGCCGCTCTCGTTCATGGACGAGCCCATGACGGGCCAGCTCCTGGCGGCGGGCGAGGCGGAGTCGAGCGGGCTCGGCGCGCGGCGCGCGCTCCTCGAGGCGGTGCGGACGGGGCTCGTCGACGGGATCAGCTCCATCAACGTCTGCACGCTCGACGGGGTGGCGCGCGAGCTGTTCACCTACGAGGGGTCGGGGACGCTCTTCACCCGCGAGGACTACTGCAAGGTCGAGCGCCTCTCGCTGGACGACTTCCACGAGGTCGAGAAGCTCCTCGAACGCGGGCAGCGCGAGGGCTATCTCAAGATGCGGACGCCGGCGGAGATCGCGCTCATCTTGTTCTCGGGCTACGGCGCGACGATCGGCCAGCACCATCTGGCCGGCGTGTGCTCGCTCCAAACGGAGCGTTACGAGGCGGAGCGCGCCGGGGAGATCGTCGGGCTCTACACGATCACGCGGTTCAAGGGCGAGGGCGTGGGCGTGAAGCTCGTGGAGTGCATGAAGGCGGTCGGCCGCGAGCGCGGGCTCGCCTACCTCTTCGCGTGCACGACGCAGGAGCGGGTCGGCCAGTTCTTCGAGCGCCAGGGATTCCGTGCCGTGGCGCAGAGCGAGACGCCGCCCGCGAAGTGGGTCGGATACGACGCCGAGCGCCGCCACGACCTGTGCTGCTTCCGGCTCGTGCTGTGATCACCCCATTGTCGCGCGGACCGTGTCCGGCGTATGGTTCCGGCGTGCGGACGCGTCGCAGCGCGAGCAGGCTTCCGACCCTCGGGTTCGTCGCGATCGCGGTGCGCGCCGCCGGCGGGCGGAGCTGACATGCGGGCTGCGCTTCGCGCGCTCGGCCTGCTGCTGCTGATCGCGGGCCTCGCGACGTGCGCCGTCGCGACGACGTTCGCGATCGGCGACGAGGCGTTCTTCAAGGCCGGGGAGGCCCTCGAACGACACCCCGACCACGTGCTCTTCCAGGGCGAGTACTACGCGGCGCTCCTCCGCCACGTCGTGTACATCCTGACGGCGATCGTCGGCGGGTTGCTCGGGACGGTCGGCAGCGCCGTGCTCTTCGGCCTCCACGCGATCCTGGTGCGTCTCGCCCGCCTCGAAGCCTCGAACGCGGCGGCGTCCCGCGCGTCCTGAAGGCGTGCTCGCCGCGCTCGGGCGCGCGCTCGCGCCGTTCGGCCTGAATCTGATCGGCGCCACCACGCCGGCCGCCTACGACGCGCTCGTGCCCCGATCGCACCGGCTCGGCGCGGTCGACGCCGGGGCGATCGTGGTGATCGGGAACGGGGGCGCGGCGTTCTGGCTGGCCTATCGCGCGCATCTCGCACGCCGTCCGGAGGCGGCGTCGCCGCATCCGCTCGACGCGTTCACGGTCGGGGTGCTGCGGGAGCACGCCCTGCCGGTCGCGGCCCGCGTCGGCGCGCGCGCGGTGCTGCGACTGCCCTTCGAGGACGCGGAGCGGCCCCTGTCGTTCGTCCATCTCGCGGAGGCGGCGGGGCTCGGTCGCCGGAGCCTCCTCGGCGTGCTCGTGCATCCCGAGTTCGGGCCGTGGATGGCGCTCCGCGGCGCGCTGCTGGTCGACGCCGCGCCGCCCGCGCCGCGGCCGGCGGCGGGATTCGATCCGTGCCCGTCATGCCGCGAGCGCCCGTGCCTCGTCGCCTGCCCGGCCGGGGCCGTGGCCCATCCGGCCGGCTGGGACGTGGCGGCGTGCGTCGATCATCGGATCGCGCGCGAGGACGCGGGCGCGAACCCGTGTCCCGACCGGTGTCACGCGCGGGTCGCCTGCGTCTACGGCCGCGCGCACCGCTATCCGGACGACGCCCTCGCGTACCACCACGCCCGCGCCTTCACCGCCGTCCGCGCGCTCGCGGCCGCGCGTCGATCGCCCGCGGCCGATGCGACACGGGGTCAGCGCCGCTCCCACGAGCGTGGGAGCGGCGCTTAGTCGGCCGCCGCGGCGGCGCGGGCGATCGGCAGGGTGACGTGGAGGGCGGTGCCGCGGCCCGCTCCGGTCCGGATGCGGAGCTCGCCGCCCATCATCTCGACGCGCTCGCGCATCGTCGTGAGGCCGAGCCCCGCGAGGCGCGGCGCTCCGGCGTCGAAGCCGCCGCCGTCGTCGACGACGGTGAGCACGACGCGTCTGCGCCGGCGCGCCAGGTGCACCGTCACCCGAGAGGCGCGCGCGTGCCGCGCGACGTTGGTCAGCGCTTCCTGGACGATGCGATAGAGATGCAGCTCGTGCTCGGCGGTGAGCGCGCCGCCGACCGGCGCGCTGGCGAGCCGCAGCGCGAGGCCGTGGCGGAGCGCGAAGGCCTCGGCGTGCCGGCGGATCGTCGCTTCGAGCCCTTCCGCGAGAAGCTCCGCGGGGTGCGTGTGGTCGACCAGGCGGGCGACCGACTCGGTGATCTGCCGCACCGTCGCGTGCGTCGCTGCGAGCGTCGGCCGCGCGTCTTCCTCGACCGCGCCCGGGGTGCACTCCAGCGCCTCGAGCAGCGCGTCGATCGTGCCGACGGCGCGGCCGATGTCGTCGTGCAGCTCGCGCGCGAGCCGCCGGCGCTCGGCGTCCAGCACCTCGAGCATGCGCTGCCCGAACTGCCGTTGCGCGGCCTCCATGTGGGAGCGCTCGGTGATGTCGCGGGCGACGCCGAACACGTACGACTCCCCGCCGATCTCGAGCCGCGCGAAGCTCACCTCGCTCGGGAACAGGGAGCCGTCCTTGCGGCGCCCGCGCACCGTCAGCACCATTCCGGGTCCGGGCGGCATGGTGGTGACCGCCTGGCGATAGAGGCCGAGCGGAACGTCGGGATTGACGTCTGCGATCGTCATCCGCTGCAGCTCCTCCCAGGTCCACCCTCCGAGCTCGAGGCCGCGTTGATTGACGTAGCGGAAGCGGCCGGCCTCGTCGGTGAGGAAGAACGCTTCGCTCGACATGTCGGCCATCTGGCGGAAGACGGCGAGGTCGAGCGCGGGGGAAAACGCCCGCGCGACCGGGGGCTCTCGGGAGGCGGACACGGCGGTCGCTTAACGTCGGCGCCGCGGCAGCGTCAAGTCGCGGCCGCGCGCGTGGCTACGCCGATGCCGCGCGCCGGGGCGATCGGCACCACGACCCGGACTTCGGTGCCGCGCCGCGGCCGGCTCCGGATGGCGAACGCGGCGCCCATGATCTCGGCCCGCTCGCGCATCGTCGCGAGACCGAGGCCGCGCGCTCCGCCTTCCGTCCCCGCCGGCGTGAAGCCGATGCCGTCGTCGTGGATGGTGAGGAGCAGGCGGGAGCCGCGGCGCGCGAGCCGGACCGCCACCTCGCGCGCCCGGGCGTGCCGCGCGACGTTGGCGAGCGCCTCCTGCGCGATCCGATAGAGGTGGAGCTCGCGCTCGTCGTCGAGAGGCTCGGCGAGCGGCGGCGTCGAGACGCGGGCGGCGAGGCCGTGGCGGCGCGCGAACTCGCGTACGTACGCCCGCAGCCCGTCCTCGAGGCCGAGGCCGAGCAGCTCGGCGGGGTGGTATTCGCGGCACAATCGCGCCACCGACTCCGTCATGCCGCCGATGGTCGCGAGCGTCGTCGAGAGCGCCGGCCGCATCCCGTCCGCGACGGCGCCGGGCGTCTGGGCGAGGGTGTGGAGGAGCACGCCGACGGTCGCCACCGCCTGGCCGACGTCGTCGTGCAGCTCGCGGGCGACCCGCTGGCGCTCGGCCTCCAGGTTCTCCAGCATGCGCCGCGCGAAGCTCCGCTGCACCGCCTCGATCCGCTTCCGCTCGCTGATGTCGCGCACGACGCCGAACAGGTAGGCGTCGCCGCCGACGTCGATGCGCGCGAGGCTCACCTCGGTCGGGATCGAGGCGCCGTCGCGGCGGAGCGTGCGCGCCTCGAACGGCGGCATTGGACCCCGCACCGCGGCATCCAGCATGGCGAACAGGCGGCTCCGCGGGAGCTCGGGCTCGAGGTCGAAGAGGGTCATGGCGAGGAGCTGCTCGCGCGCGTAGCCCGTCAACGTGAGCGCGCGCTCGTTCACGTAGCGCAGGTGGGCTGCCGCGTCGGTGAGGAAGAACGCCTCGTTCGACATGTCGGCCATGCGGCGGAAGACCTCGAGGTCGAGGGGCGCGACGAGGCCGGGCAGCGGGGCGGACGGACGGCTCACGGCCGGATCGAGAGGGCGCGTCGCCACGGACGGACGCTACTGCCGTCCGTTTCCGGGGGTCAAGGCGGGATCGCCTCCCGGGGAGTGCGGGCGCGCCTCGCGGGTCATTTCTCGAGGACGATCACCCAGCGGACGGCGTCCGCTTCTTCCGAGACGACGTGATGCCCCTCGGCTTCCGCGGCGCGCGGCAGGTCGCGGGCGCCGCGCGGGTCGTCGAGGACGAGCTCGAGCAGGTCTCCGGGCGCCAGATCGGCGAGGACCACCTTCGTCTTCGCCCACGAGAGCGGGCAGGGAACTCCGCTCAGATCGAGTCGACGCGGCGTCGTCATCGCACTCGTTCCCTAGCAAAGTCGAGCAGATGCCGCGACCAGGCAGCGCGCACCGGCGGCCGCGCGCGCTTGACAGGCTACCGGTCGTGCCGGGATAACCCGTCGATGACACAGAGCGCCATCGAGGCGGAGCCGCAGGCGGGCCAGGCCGTCGCCGCGCCGAACCTCCGGATCCGTCCCGACGTCCGCAACATCGCCATCGTCGCCCACGTCGACCACGGCAAGACCACGCTGGTCGACGCCTTGCTGCACCAGAGCGGCATCTTCCGCGCCAACGAGGTCGTCGCCGAGCGCGTCATGGATTCGAACGACCTCGAGCGCGAGCGCGGCATCACGATCCTCGCCAAGAACACGGCCGTGACCTATCAGGGCACGACCATCAACATCGTCGACACCCCGGGCCACGCCGACTTCGGCGGCGAGGTCGAGCGCACGCTCCTCATGGTCGACGGCATCCTGCTCGTCGTCGATGCCTCCGAAGGGCCGCTGCCCCAGACGCGCTTCGTGCTCAAGAAGGCGCTCGAGCGCGGCCTCCCGGCGGTGCTCTGCATCAACAAGATCGATCGCGCCGACGCCCGCATCGCCGAGGTCCTCGACGAGGTCTACGACCTCTTCATCGACCTCGGCGCCGACGAGTCCCAGCTCGAGTTCCCGGTCGTCTACACCAACGCGCGCGCCGGCCGCGCCCATCGCGCGCCCGACGGCACGGAAGAGAACCTGAAGGTGCTCTTCGACACCATCGTCGAGCGCCTCCCCGGGCCCGCGTTCGATCCGGCCGCGACGACGCAGTTCCAGGTCAACAACCTCGACTACAACGACTACGTCGGGCGGCTGGTGATCGGGCGGCTCGTCTCCGGCGAGCTCGCGGCCGGCGGGCAGTACACGCTCTGCCGCGCCGACGGCCGCCAGGTGGCCTGCAAGATCACGCAGCTCTACGCGTGGCACGGCTTGCACCGCAAGGAAGTCCCGAGCGCGAGCGCCGGCGACATTCTCGCGATCGGCGGCATCGAGGAGATCGGCATCGGCGACACGGTCGCCGATAAGGAGCACCCGGCGCCGCTGCCGCCGATCCGGGTCGAGGAACCGACCATCGCGATGATCTTCGGCGTCAACACGTCGCCCTGGGGCGGGCGCGAGGGCCAGCACGTGACGTCGCGGAAGATCCGCGAGCGGCTGTTTGCCGAGGCGCGGAAGAACGTGAGCCTGCGGATCGAGGAGACCGGCTCGCCCGACTCGCTGCGCGTGGCCGGCCGCGGAGAGCTCCAGCTCGCCGTCCTCATCGAGACGATGCGCCGCGAGGGCTACGAGCTCCAGGTCTCGAAGCCGACCATCATCACCCGCGAGGAGAACGGGCAGGTGCTGGAGCCGATGGAGACCCTCTTCGTCGACGTGCCCGACGACTACATCGGCATCGTCTCGCAGCTTCTCGCCGCCCGCAAGGGCGTCATGACCGGCATGGAGCACCACGACTCGGGCCGCGTCCGGCTCGAGTTCAGCGTGCCGTCGCGCGGGCTGATCGGCTTCCGCTCGTACTTCCTCACCTCCACGCGCGGCACCGGCATCGCCAACGTGCTCTTCGCCGGCTACGCGCCGTGGGCCGGGCCGATCCGCGGGCGGACCAACGGCGCCCTCGTCGCCGACCGGGAGGGCGCTGCGACCCCGTACGCCATCTTCCACCTCCAGGAGCGCGGGACGATCTTCGTGAAGCCCGGGACGCCGGTCTACGAGGGCATGGTCGTCGGCGAGTATTCGCGCGACAACGATCTCGACGTGAACCTCACCAAGGAGAAGAAGCTCACCAACATGCGCGCCACCGGCCACGACGAGGCGACGATCATCACGCCGCCGCGCGAGATGGGCCTCGACGCGGCGCTCGAGTGGGTCGCCGAGGACGAGCTCGTCGAGGTGACGCCCGAGAACGTGCGGCTGCGGAAGAAGGTGCTCAAGAAGGGTACACGTCCGAAGGAGTGAATGCCGCGGTGCGCGCCACGCCGCGAACGGGCGTGTGGCGACGCGAGCACGATGCGCGTAGGAGGCTGCCGGTCCGCGGGCATGGGGAGCTCGCCTCGTCGCTCGATCGGAAATCCCCAGCGCGTAGAGCCCGACCCAGCTTCTCCGACTAGCGCACACGCGAGCTGGGCTCGCTCCTCACCGACTCCCCCTGCCCGCCGAACGATCGCTCGCTGCGCATCGTGCTCGAGCATGGCGCTGGATGCGGGAGGGCAGCTCCGGCGTGCGACGGGGCCGGCGTCGGGGCGGGTCGGGGATCGCTTCGGGGAGCGCCAGCATCGCCGCCCGCCTGCGCGAGCCCGCATTTCTCACCGGGTCGACGTCGCTCGCGTAGCGACCTGGTGAGAAATGCGGGCTCGCCGGAGAAGCGGAGTCGGGTCTTGTGCGCTGGGGATCACGGACCGCGCGACCATCCGAGCGATTCCCGACCCGTCCCACGGCAGCGGCGGCTGTTTCGCCGAATCGGCGCCGACTTCGCAGCTTTGTGACCGTCGCTACCCGACCGCGCGCTCGAGCGCGGCGCGCAGGTGGCGCTCGAAGTCGGCGTACGACATGCCGAGGGCCCGGTGGAAGGCGGCGTCGCTGCCGTCGGCGGTCGCCATCGCTTCGAGGAGGCGGCGGACGTTGTAGGCGCCCTTGCGGTCGAGGAGATACTTCGCGGCGAAATACGCCTGCGCGTAGGCGAGGCTCGCCTGGTCGCGGTCGAAGCGGGTGAAGCCGTTCTCGAGGTCGCCGAGGGTGAGGAGGCTGCCGGCGGCGACCGCGATCCGCAGCCGGTTGGTGCGCCCGACGTCGTCGGTCTCCTCGGCCACCTGCGCCAGACCCTCGTTCAGCCACACCGGCGCCTTGCCCTTCGAGAGCGTGACGATCGCGGCGTGCGCATACTCGTGACGGACGGTGCGCGCGAGCCGCTCGTTGCCGCGGGCGAGCCCGCCGATCGGCATCTTGATGCGGCCGTCGTAGATGCCGCCGCTCCAGTGCGGCGAGCCGGTGACTTCGCGAAACGTCTCGTCGGGATAGAGCACGACCTCGAGGCGCTCGAGCGGGTAGTACGCGAAGCGGGCGCCCACCCTGCGATACGCGTCCTCGAGCGCGTTCAGCACGGTGCGCGCGGCCTCCGTGGCCGTACGGCCCTCGATCTTGATGACGAAGTGCGAGCTGCCGAGCGAGTGGTAATCGACTTCGGTCGCGGCGTCGCGTTCGAGGCGGGCGATCGTGTCGGCGAGCCCTGGCGAGTCGGCGCCGGCGACCACGGCCTCCTTCAGCATCGCGAGCGCCTTGGTCTGGTCGTGGCGGTCCAGGTGGATGCGCCCGAGCGTGAGGTACGTCTCGGCGTCGGCGGCGCCCTGCGTGACGGCGCGCTCGAGATTGGCGCGCGCCTGCTCGGGCTCGTTCGTCCGGTAGTAGGCGTATCCGAGGCCCCGCCGGATCTCGCCGCGATCGCCGAGCGCGAGCGCCTCGGTGAAGCGCGGGATCGCTTCGCGAAAGCGCTCGTCGCGAAGCTTCGCGTAGGCGGCGTTCACGAGGACGGCTTGCAGGTTCGTCCGGTAGAGCTCGTTCTCCGGCGCGAGCCGGCGGGCGTCGCGCAGGAGATCGGTCGCCCGATCGAAGTCGCCGGCGTCGGCGAGCGCGACCGCTTCGCGGTTGCGCCGCTCGGCCTCCGGCAGCGGGACGTCGTCCGCCGACTCCGCGGACGCGGCGCGCGCATCGCCGTCGGGGGCGTCCTCGTCCGCGACGACCGCCGGCACGGCGGGCGGCTCCGCGTCGCCCTGGCCGGGCGCCGCGCTCGGCCAGGGCGTCCCCGGGACGGTCGCGCGGCCGCCGATCCAGCCGCCCGCGACGCCCGCCGCGCCCACCAGGACGAGCCACGCGAGTCGACGACGCATATCCGGGGAGGCGCCGCGGTTAGTGCACGTTGCGCGGGAGATCCGTCGCTTCCGAGATCGGGCCGAACGCCGCCTCGTAGCGCTGGACGTTCTCCTGCAGCGCCCGCACGATGCGCTTGGCGTGCTCGGGCGTGGTGATCACGCGCGAGCGCAGCGCAGCGGTCTGGTTGGCGCCGGCCTGCTGCGGCGGCACGAAGAGGAAGTCGAGGATGAACTCCTCCTTGCGGTGGCTCACCATCATCAAGTTCGCGTACACGCCGAGGCTCGTCGCCGGGTCGGCCTGCACCGCCATTTGATGGTGGTGATGGTGGTGCGCGGGACTCCCGCTCTTCTCGTCGTCGGCCATCAGGAGGCTCCTCGCTCGAGCAGGCGCGCGAACCGCTGCGCATACGTCGGGCCCGTGCCCCGCTCCTCGTGTTTGAAATAGACGTACGCCTCGTTCCATCCCGCGCCGGCCGCGCGCGCGGCCCAGTCGGCGAGCGTCGCGTCGTCGTAGTCCGCACGCCGCAGGCGAAGGTAGCCGAAGGGGGCGGTCACCTCGAGCGGCGTCGTGCGCTCTTCGCCGTCCGCGACGCAGAGCGCGACGCCGAAGCGCTTCAACACGGCGTAGGTGTCGTCGGCGAGCCACGACGCGTGGCGGAACTCGACGACGGGCCGCAGGTCGGAGGGCAGCTCGTGCAAGAACACCTCGAGCAGCTCCAGGTCCTTCTTCATGAAGGGCGGCAGCTGGAAGAGGACCGCGCCGAGCGTCGGTCCGAGGGTCTTCGCGACCGAGCAGAAGGAGGTCAGGGTGTCCTCGACGCTGCGCAGCCGCTGGTCGTGCGTGATCCGGCGCGGCGCTTTCAGCGTGAAGCGGAAGCGTTCGGGAACCTCGGCCGCCCAGTTCGAGAGGATGCGATGCGTCGGCATCCGGTAGAAGGTGTAGTTGATCTCGACGCTCGCGAAGCGCCGCCCGTAGAACGCCAGCATCTGCTTGTCGGAGATGTCCTCGGGGTAGAAGGTCCCCTTCCACTCCGGATAGTTGTATCCCGAGGTGCCGACCCAGTAGTCCGCCATGCTTCCCTTCCGTATCGTGCGATCACGCGCGCCGTCGTCCGACGCCCGGCAATACTGTCGGGTCGTCGCGACCCGTTCAAGGTAGCCGCGCGTCGGATGCGGGACGCGGCGTGCGCTCGCCGACCGGCGGCGGCACGACGACGCGCGGCGCCCGCCGCTCGGCGTCACGCTGGTTCGGCGTCTTCGGCGGCGTCGCGGAGAGACAGCTCGCAAGCGCGCAGGCAAGCAGCACGGCGGCGGCCGCGCCGGCGGCGGGTGGACGGCGCCCGCGCCGAGGCGCGCGCAGCGACGAGGACTCGGGCGGCATCGCGCGAGGGTGACGCCGTCGCGCGGCCGCGTCAATCGCTCCGCATCCGCCGCGAGTTGCAATCCCGCGGGAGGGCTCGTAGTGCGGGGCGATCCAGCGGGGACACCCGAGAAACGAGCCGTCGATCCAGCAATGAGGCGCTACACGCTTCGTGGCGAGCCGCGCGCGCCGGCCACGCCGTTTCGCATCCCGTACGCCGACGAGCTCAATTCCCGCCAGCTCGAGGCGGTGACCACGCTCGACGGGCCGGTCCTCGTCGTCGCTGGGGCCGGAAGCGGGAAGACGCGGACGCTGGTGTACCGGGTGGCGCGGCTCGTCGAAAGCGGCGTCCCGCCGGGGCAGATCCTCCTCCTCACGTTCACGCGCAAGGCGGCCGAGGAGATGCTGCGGCGGGCGAGCGGACTCGTCGGCGGCAGCTGCGCCCAGGTCGCGGGCGGGACGTTCCATTCGTTCGCGCACCAGGTGCTGCGCCGCTACGCGTCCGAGGTCGACCTGGCGTCGAGCTTCAGCATCCTCGATCGCGGCGACAGCGAAGACGTGATCGGACTCGTGCGCGGCGAGCTCGCGCTCGACCGCAAGGAGCGGCGCTTCCCGCGCAAGCAGACGCTCGGCGAGATCTTCGGCATGGCGGTCAACACGGGGACGACCGTCGCCGATCTCGTCGCGACCGCCTACCCGCACCTCGTCGAGGAGCTGCCCGATATCCTGCGGGTCTACGCGCGCTACACCGAGTTCAAGGAGGCAAAGCAGCTCCTCGATTACGACGACCTCCTGGTGCGTCTCAGGAACGCGCTCGCCGAGCGCGCCGCGCTCGCCGCGCGCCTCGGCCGGCAGTACCGCTATCTCATGGTCGACGAGTACCAGGACACGAACGTCCTCCAGGCGGACATCGTCCGCCTCCTCGCCGCCCCGCACGGCAACGTGATGGTGGTCGGCGACGACGCCCAATCGATCTACGCGTTTCGCGGCGCCAACTTCCGGAACATCCTCGGCTTCCCGGCGCTCTTCCCCGCGACGCGCGTCGTCACGCTGGAGCAGAACTACCGCTCGACGCCGCCGATCCTCGCGCTCGCGAACGAGGTCATCAATCGCGCCCCGCACCGCTACACGAAGAACCTCTTCTCGGAGCGCCCGCCCGGCGAGAAGCCCGGCCTGGTCCAAGCGCTGACGGAGCCCGAGCAGTCGCGCTTCGTCGCGCAGCGCATCCTCGAGCTCCGGGAGGAAGGGGTGCCGCTCCAGGACATCGCGGTGCTCTTCCGGTCGAGCTTCCACGCGTTCGACCTCGAGCTGGAGCTCGGCCGCCGCGACATTCCGTTCGTGAAGCGCGGCGGGTTCCGCTTCATCGAGACGGCGCACGTGAAGGACGTGCTCGCGCACCTGCGGGTGGTCGCGAATCCGTCCGACGCGGTGTCGTGGAACCGCATCCTGCTCCTGCTCGACGGCATCGGCCCCAAGAAGGCGGGCGAGATCCTCGGGGTGCTGGCGGGCTCGTCGCCGTGGGAGCGCCTCGCCGAGGTGCGGGTGCGCGGGGCGTCGGCCGGGGAGCTCGCGCGGCTCGCCGAGCTCCTCGGCGACCTGGCGCGCGCGCCGAGCCCCGGCGAGCAGGTGAGCCGGGTGCTCGCCTACTACGAGCCGGTGCTCCGCCGCGTCTACCGCGACGACTACCCGAAGCGCGAACGCGATCTCGAGCACTTCGCGGCCATCGCGCTCCGCTACCGCGCGACGGGTCAGCTGCTCGCCGACATGGCCCTCGAGCCGCCGACCGACAGCGTCGGCGGCATTCTCGCCGCCGGCGACGCGGACGAGGGCATGGTGACGCTTTCGACGATCCATTCCGCCAAGGGCCTCGAGTGGCACACGGTGTTCGTGTTGTGGGCCGCCGACGGTCGCTTCCCGTCGATGTACACCGTGAGCGACGACGCCGACCTCGAGGAGGAGCGGCGGCTCATGTACGTCGCGGTGACGCGCGCCAAGGACCTCCTGTACCTGACCTATCCGATCGAGATCTGGGACCGCGGCGTCGGGGTCGTGCTCGGCAAGCCGTCGCGCTTCGTCGCCGACCTCGACGAGTCGATCCTGGAGCCGATCGCCCTGATCGAGGAGGATCCGTGAGGCGCCGCCCCCGGGTGGCGTGGCGTGGGCGACCGATGGTAGGCTCGGCGGCGCCTCGGGAGGACGAAGTGGGTCGACGCATCCTATCGGTTGTGGTGGCGGCGGTGGTCATGACCGGGGGGCCGTGCGTCACGCGGGTGGCCGCCGACGTGCTGGCCGTGCCCGCGGGCGTCCGGGCCTTGCGGGCGCCCCGGGAAGAGACGCACGCGCTCCGGTCGCCGGGCGGTGCCGTGGTCGGCGAGCAGCGCGCGCGGGCCGCGGTCGCGGACGATCGCCTCACCTTCGAGGTGACGACCCGCTTCACGAACGGGGACGCATGGGACGAGCGCGGCGTGATGGACCTCGCCGCGGGGTTCCGTTCGCGCCGTTTCGACAAGGTCGCGCGTCGGGACGGCCGCATCGTGGCGGAGCAGCACGTCGACTTCACGACCGGCAAGGTGGCCTGGCTCGTGGACGGCGTGCACGCCGAGCGCACCATGACGTTTGCTCCCGACACCTACATCGGGCCGATGCTGGCGGTCGTGCTCGCCGGGGTGCCCGAGCGGACGCCGGCGGTGGCGCGCTTCGCGGCGCTCGTGTTCCGACCGGATCCGGTCGTGGTGACGCTGCGCGCGGACGCCGTCGACGAGGAAGAGCATCCTCTGGGGACGCGGATCGCGCTCGCGACCCGGCTCCGTGTGAAGGCGGATCTCGGTCCGGTGAAGAACGCGCTCTTCGGTCGCCTGATCCCCACGCACTACTTCTGGTTCACGCGCACGGATCTGCCGGAGTTCGTGGGCTTCGAGGGTGCGCTTTCGAACGGACTCGAGGTCGTCATGACGGCGGCGACGCCGGTGACGGCCACCGCGCGCCTCGACCGCCGCTGAGCGCCGGCGTCAGGCGCGGAGGCTCGCGCGCTCGCGCGGCTCGTCGGCGAGCAGGACTGCGCGCGGCTCGTCGATCGCGAGCAGCAACGCGAACGTCGAGCCGACGCCCGGCGTGCTTCGCACCGCGATGTGTCCGCCCATGGCCGCCGCGAGCCGGGCGCTGATCGCGAGGCCGAGGCCCGTGCCCTCGTGCCGGCGCGTCGACGACCCATCGAGCTGCAAGAACGCCACGAAGAGCCGCCGCAGATCCTCGGCGCGGATGCCGACGCCGGCGTCCCGGACCTCGACGTGCAGGTACTCCCGGCCGTGGGCGCCGGGGCCAGGATCGGGCACCACGCGCTGCCACGGTGTCGCGTGCAGCGCGTCGCGGCGGAGAACGAGCTGTACCGGACGTCCGCTCGAGAACTTGAGCGCGTTGGCCGCGAGGTTCGATACGATCTCCTCGGCGCGCGCGGCATCGGCGCGTATCGTCGGCACGTCGGCGGGGACGACGGTCTCGACGACGGCGCCGTCGTTGCCGGCGATCGCGCGCATGTCGCCCGCGACCTTGGCGAGGATCGACGGCAGGTCGACCGGCTCCCGCGCGAGCGCGAGCGCGCCCGCCTCGACCTTGGAGAAATCGAGCAGCTGCACGATCAATCGGTAGAGGGTGAGCGCGTTCTCGTGGATGCGTCCGAGCCAGCCGCGCTGCTCTGGAGTCGCCCCGTCCAGGTAGTCGACCAGCATCTCGGTGAAGCCGAGGATCGCGGCGAGCGGCGTCCGCAGCTCGTGCGTGACGTTGGCGAGGAACTCGTCGCGATGGCGACCGGCCTCCTCGAGCGCGAGGCGCTGCAGGAGCTCGCGGCGATGGGCGCCTTCCCTGGCCCGATGGCTCACCACCATGATGAGCGCCGTCGAGCACAGAAAGACCAGGTTCTGGACGAAGACTGCCGGCTCCGGGATGCCTCCCCAGAAGACGCAGACGGCGGCGTAGGTTCCAATCAGCGCCGCCGCCGCGGTGAGCGACCAGCGCACCTCCCACGGCAGCAGGACCGCCGCCAGCATGACGAGGTTGATGCCGGCGTAGTAGCCGCTCGATCCCCCTCCGTGGACTCCGGTCATGAGCGCGACACCGAAGCCCGTCTGCCAGACCATGAGGAGGCTGAGCGGCATGACCCACGTGCGGCCGAGCGCGGTGCGGAGCGCGAGGAGGGCGGCGACGTAGCCGCACACCATCAGCACGCGGATCAGGAGGAGCGGGCGCAGCGCCTGCGGGTGCAGCAGGAGATCGAGCAGGAAGAACGTCGGGACGAGCACGAGCCCCAGGCGGCACGCCAGGTGGATCCGGGCCAGCAGGAGCGCGCGCACCTCCGCCGCGAAGCGGGGGCCGACCTCCGGACGCGCGGCGAAGGCGCCCTGCGCCGATGGGGAGCGCACGGGGGCTCAGGACTTGCGGATCGCGAAGGACGCCGAGGCCGGGTTCGGCACCGGCGGCACGGGAGCGGTGTAGCGCACGAAACGTTCGTGGAGCGGCTTGGCCGCCGTGACGGCGGCGGGTGCGGCCGCGCTCTCCTCGCACGCGAGCTCGCGCTCCCAGCGACGCAGGCGTACGCACTGGAGGACGGCGCGCACGGTCGTCAGGTGCGATACGTCCTCGGGCGACAGGGTGATGTCGAAGGAGCGCTCGAGGTTGGCCGCGAGACGCCGCTGGACCTCGGGTGAATCGATGCCGGGAAGAGGGGTTCGTGATCGCGCGGCGCGCAGGTCCTCGCCGCAGCTCATCGACACGATCTCACGGACGTTCTCGCCGAAGTGCATGTGGAGCGACATTGCAATTTGAATGCCAGCGTGAGGCGGGGGCCGCCCGGACGGGGTAGCTTCTGTGCAATCTGATGATGTTCCAGCGAATTACACTGTCGAGCGTGGGGCGTGCGATGGCGCTGCTCCGGTGTCCCTCGCGTCGGCGCCTCCCGCGTCGCTCGATCGGGCGACACCCGAGCGACGCATCGGCATCGAAAGGACGGCGCAGACGCCCGCGCACCCGCGCCGCCGGCGGACGCCCCGCGCGGCCGGCGCTCAACGGCCGACGAAGCGGGGCGGGCGTTTCTCGAGGAAGGAGGAGACGCCTTCCCGGAAGTCCTGGCTCGGGAAGCTCGCGAGCATCTCCCGATCGGTCTCGGCCGAGGCGGTGGCGAGGTCCGTGAACTGGTGCGTGTAGACGAGCCGCTTCATGACCGCGATCGAGCGGGGCGAGCTCAGGGTCGCGAGCTCCGTGGCGCGCTCGTAGACGTGCGACAGGAGCTCGTCGTGCGGCACCACCGCGTTCACGAGCCCGATCGTCTTGGCCTCGGCGGCGTCGATCACCCGTCCCGAGAAAAGCAGATCGCACGCGTGCGCCGGTCCGACGAGCCGGGGCAGCATCCAGGAGCTCCCGTGCTCGCTGACGAGGCCCCGGCGCGCGAAGGCGGTCGTGAAGCGGGCCCGGTCCGACGCGATGCGGACGTCGTAATAGAGCATGTGGGTGAAGCCGAGCCCCGCCACCGGACCGTTGATGGCGGCGAGCACGGGCTTCGGGATGCTCTGCGGGTAGGCGTAGGGCGTGTCGAGGGCGGGGTGGAGCGGCGCGATCGACGCGGCCGCGTCGGGGTCGCGGGCCGGCACGGCCTCGTCGGCGCCGGCGGCCGGGCTCGCGCTCTGGATCTCTCGGAGGCTCTGCATGTCCGCGCCGGAGCAGAATCCCCGCCCCGCACCGGTCACGACGATCACCCGGACGTCGTCGTCGGCCGCCGCGGCGGCGAAGGCCGCGTAGAGCTCCCGACCCATCTGCGGGGTCCAGGCGTTCAAGCGCTCGGGACGGTTCAGGGTGATGGTCGCGATACGTTCGCGCAGGTCGTAGAGAATCTGCTGGTAGTCCATGGCGCTCCCTCCGGGCGGTCTCATAACGTCCGGGACCCCTCGAAGGAAGCTCCAGGGCCGTATGCGGGCGACGGCGCCCTGCCGCTTGCGTCGTCCCGGATCTTCCTCCCCACCGTCCGACCGCGTTAAGATCCGACCCCCGTCACCCGGGGAGCCGTTCATGCGGGGCGAGACGATCCTCTTCACGCGGCAGCGCCGCGCGCGCATCGCGCGCCGCTTCGTGCCGTTCGCGATCGGTTGGACGGGAATGTTGCTGGTGTGGGTCGGCGTCTTCGCGCTCGACGGCCGGCTCACGCCGGGCGCGATCGCGGCGGCGGGCGCGGGCGTAGCGATGCTGGCGGCGGCCGGGCGGGTCGCGGCGGCCACGCCGCCGAGTCCGTGGATCTTGCCCGTGACGGTCGCGACCTGCGCGGGGCTCGGCCTCGGCGCCGCCGTCATGGTCCACGCCGTCGGCGGCTACGGAGAGATCCTCGCGTTCCTGCTGCTGACGCTCTACCTCGTCACGGCTCTGGTCTTCGGGTGGGGGTGGCGCGTCGAGGCGGCGCTGCTCGCGAGCACGCTCACGCCGTGCGCGCTCGTGCTCGCGCGTTTTCCCTCGTTCGTGTCGCGGCTGGAACTCGGCGCCGCCGTTGCCATCGGGGCGGCGGTCGCGATCGCGCTCGCCGAAGGCGCCGCGCGCGACATGCGGCAGGTGGCGCGGCGCCGCCGCGCTCAGGAAGCGGCCGTGGCGGCGCTGCAGACGTCGCGCGACGCCTATCGCGATCTCGCGGAGCGCGCGCCGGACATGATCTGGACGTGCGACCTCCAGGGCCGCTTGACGTACGTCAACGAGGCGCTCGCCGCCTTCGTCGGGCTGCCGGCCCGGGAGATCCTCGGCCGGGCCGCCGTCGACTTCTGGACCCCCCACGCCGACAACCCGGATTTCGCGACGCTGCTGGCGTCCGGTCGGGCCCCCGACGGGCTGATCCGGGCCCAGTGCACCACGCCGCGCGGGCCGCGGTGGGTCGAGTTCTCCGCCTCGGCGGTCCACGACGAGCACGGCACGCCGGCCGGCTTCCGCGGGGTGAGCCGGGACGTCCAGGAGCGCCACGACGCCGAAACCGCGTTGCGGGCGAGCGAGGAGCGCTTCCGCCGATCGTTCGACCACGCGCCGATCGGCATGGCGGTGGTCGACCCCGACGGCCGCGCGGTCGAGGTGAACCGCTCGTTCGCGACCATGCTCGGGTACGCCCCCGAGGCGTTGGTCGGCCGGCCGATGGACGCGCTCGCGCACCCCGACGACGTCGCGCGCTCGGCCGCCGAGGCGCGCCGGCTGCTCGCCGGCGAGATCCGCGCCTTCGAAGTGGAGAAGCGCTACCTGCACCGCGACGGCCACGTCGTGTGGGGGCGGCTCGGCTGCTCGCTGACGCACGACGAGCGCGGCGCGCCGCGCCACATGATCGTGCAGGTCCAGGACATCAGCGAGCACAGAGCCGCGGAGGTCGCGCTGCGCGAGAGCGAGGCGCGCTACCGCGGACTCGTCGAGGCGCAGCACGATCTCGTCGTACGACTCGATACGGAGGGCCGATTCACCTTCGTCAACGAAGCCTATGCGGCGGCGGTCGGCCGATCGGCGGCGGCGTTGCTCGGCACGTCCTTCGTCGAGATCGTGCATCCCGACGACCATCCGCGGGTCGCCGAGATGATCGCGGCCATGATCCAGCCCCCGCACCGCGCCTACGCCGAGATCCGCAACCTGATGGTGGACGGCGTCCGCTGGGTCGGCTGGGAGGGCGGGGTCATCGTCGGCCCTTCGGGCGGGATCTTCGAGGCGCAGGCCGTCGGTCGCGACGTCACCGAGCGCCACGTCGCGGAAGAGGCCCTCCTTGCGTCGGTCGCCGAGCTCCGCCGCAGCGAGGAGAAGCTCCGGATGCTGGCGCGCCGCCAGGCGGCGATCCGCGAGGAGGAGCGCAAGCGGGTCGGCTTCGACCTCCATGACGACGTCTGCCAGGAGCTCGTCGGCATCGGCATCCTCGTCGAGGCGTTGCGGCGGAAGCTCGGGCCGATGCCGGCGGAAACGGGTGCGGAGTTCGAGCGCGTGGCGCGGTACGTCGGCGAGGTGGTCGAGCACCTCCGCCTCCTCGCGCGCGAGCTCCGGCCGTTCCTGCTGCGCGAGGTGGGGCTCGTCGGCAGCCTGCGCTCGCTGGCCGACGGCATGACGTCGCCGACGCTCGCCGTCTCGGTCGACCTCGAGACGCCGATCTCGCGCCTGGACGAGGAGACCGAGATCGCCGTCTACCGCATCGCGCAGGAGGCGCTGACCAACGCCGTCCGCCACGCCGACGCGCGCGCGATCACGATCGCGCTTGCGGCCGCCGCCGACACCTTCGCGCTGAGCGTCGGCGACGACGGGCGCGGCTTCGATCCTTCGACGCGGCCAGCCGCGGCGCTCGGCCTCGCCAGCATGGAGGAGCGCGCGCTCGCGCTCGGCGGCCGGCTCGACGTCCGCTCGGCGGTCGGCGTCGGCACGACGATCACGCTCCGCTTCCCGTTCGACGCCCGCCGCGGGACGCGCGTCAGGGAGCCTGCGGATTCGTCTCCCACACGATCTTCTTCTCGCCCTTCAGGAGCGACCACACCGCGAGCAGCGGCGCGAGATTGACGAGGCAGAAGTAGAGCGGGATGAACGCGCCGCGCGGCCGGATGCCGAGGCGGTCGAGCGCGAGGCCCGCGAGCGCCGCGCCGTAGAAGGCGATCTGCCCCACGAAGATCAGCCGGTAGAACCGGTGGTCGAGCAGGAACGCGTTCGCGACGAACGCGAGGATCAGCAGGAACGGGATCCCCCAGCGCAGGAGGCGGTGGGAGATCAGCTGGAAGAGAAGGAAGGGGTGGCGGAGCGGATTCAGCGCTTCGCGCATGAAGCCGACGCCGCGGATCCCGCGGCTCACGACCCGGGCGCGGCGCGTGAGCTCCTCGCTCATCCGCTTCGACTCGGCGACCTCCCAGCAGGTCGCCGAGTCCTCGACGACCGAGCGGTAGCCCTTCAGGAGCGCGCGCGCCGGTTGGACGAAGTCGCTGATCGCGGCCGGGTCGAGGCGGGTGTAGAGGCTCTTGCGCATCGAGTAGATGCAGCCGGTGGCGCCGATCACGGTGAAGATCCGACTCTCCCAGCGGCGGATCGACGCCTCGTAGCTCCAGTACATCTGGCGGCCCTTGGCGCTCGCTTCCTCGCCGTCGCGCACGTAGCGCACGTCGCCGCCGACGCTGCCGACCCGCGGGTCGGCGTAGTTCGCGACCATCGCCCGGACGGCCCCGCGGTCGTACATCGTGGTGGCGTCGGAGAAGACGAGGATCTCGCCGCGCGCGATCTCGGCGGCGCGGTTCTGGCCGACCGTCTTCCCGCCGCGCGGCAGGTCGAGCAGCGTGACGCGCCCCGGGTGCCGGGCTGCGTACTCCCGCGCGATGCGGTTGGTGCCGTCGTTCGAGCCGTCCGACGCCACCAGGATGTCGAGACGGTCCGCCGGATAGTCGAGCGCGAGCGAGTTCTCGAGCTTCTTCGCGATCGCCCGCTCCTCGTTGTACGCCGCGATCACCATCGTCACGGTCGGCGTGACCGGCGCCTTGGCGACGCGGCGCCGCACGACGCGCGACACCAGGAAGAGGAGCAGCGGATAGCCGACGTACACGTAGGCCATCGCGCCCGCACAGAGCCAGAAGAGGACCTCCATCAGGCGAGGTGCAGACAGTCGCGCAGGGGCGCGAACCGGAAATCGCCGAGCAGGCGGCGGAGCTTCGCTTCGGTCCGTCCGAGGTTCACGTAGTGGCTGCTGAAGCCGCGCCGCCCCGCCGTCTTCATGCGCGGCTGCTCGGGGTCGATCTCCCACGGGTGGATGTAGAAGACCGCACCCCGGCCCTCCCGGCGATTCACCCGCCGCATTCCCCACCGCATGTAGGCGTACGGGAAAATACGGAGCCAGCCGCCGCCGCCGAGCGGCAGGTTGCGGCCGAGGATCTCGGTCGTCGTGATCGGGAACTCGACGAGACGGCGGCCGTCCTGCTCGCGGATCACGTACGGAAAGCGCTCGGCGTCGGGCATGCCGTAGAGGGTGTCCTTTACCGGGAACACGCTCGAGTCGTAGCGGTACCCGAGGTCGAGCAGCACGTCGGGGCCCCAGGGCGATTTCGCCGTGAACGAGAACGACGGCGCCCGATAGCCGAGGACGGCCTCGCCGGTGAGGTCTTCCAGGGTCTTCTTGGCGCGCTCCACGTCGGCCCGGAACTGCTCGCGCGTCTGCTCATAGACGATCCGGTGGGCGTAGCCGTGCGAGGCGATCTCGTGGCCGGCGGTGTGGATCGTCCGTACGATCTCGGGCCAGCGCTCGGCGTTCCAGGTGAGGACGAAGAACGTACCCTTCACTCCGAACTCCTCGAGGAGGCCCAGGATCTTCTCGGTGCTCCGGTGTACCCGCGACTCGCAACGATCCCAGCTATCGAACGGGACGACCGCGTCGAAGTCCGCGACCTGGTACCAGTCTTCGACGTCGACGGAGAAGGCGTTCAGCGGTGCGGCGGACGTGTCTGTCGTCATTGCGGCGGGTTCCCGACCATAGCCGATGGCTCGGCGCGGCAACAACCCGGCAGTTCGTCGTGGTGTTCCGGAATGGCGCACGAAATCGGCGTCTCCGGGGGCGAGGGCGGACGGGTTTTCCGTGCGTCGCCGAGGCGTCGATGCTAGAGAGCATCGCATACCGCTTCGGACCGTTTTCCGTCGCTCGGGCGTTCGCTCTCGAAGCGGCCGCCGATGGTGCCGTCACCCGCATGGCGACGCGGCAGCGGTCGTCAGATGCAGACCAAGGAGGCTCCCCGCGTGTCCTGCTCCGTTCGCTCGAGGTCATCGCTGCTGGCGCTCGCCGCCGTGCTCGCCACCGCGCCCGCGTTCGCCGACGTCATCCAGGTGCAGCCGTCCAACCAGGACGCCTTCATCCGCAAGAACTTCCCGAACCGGATCGCGGGCGCGAATCCCACCAACCAGCGCATCCGCGTCCAGGCCTCGCCGCCGAACACCCAGGTGTGGCGCGGGCTGGTGCAGTTCAGCCTCGCCGGCATCCCGTTCGGCTCGACCGTCAATTCGGCGGTCGCCGAACTCTCGGCGGGCAACAACCCGAGCAACCCGGCGCTCGTCCACGGTCTCCACCGCCTGACCGCGCCGTGGCTGCAGAGCGCGGTCAAGTGGAACAACGCGCCCGCCTTCGTCGCGGCGCCGACCGCGACGGCGTTCGTCGGCACCGGGACCGGCTTCAAGGCGTTCACCGTGACGCCCGACGTGCAGGCGGCCGTGAATCTCTGCGCCGCCGATCACGGCTGGCTCGTGAAGGACCAGAACGAGACCGCGAGCAACGACCAGTTGAACTACGTGTCGCTCGAGGACATCCATCCGGCGCAGCTCCCGAAGCGGCCGAAACTCACCGTCGACTTCACGCCGCCGCCGTGCTCGACGAACGCGGACTGCGCCGACGGGAACTTCTGCACGACCGCCGAGCAATGCGTCGGCGGCAAGTGCGTGGTGACGCCGGTGAACTGCGACGACGGCAACCCCTGCACCGACGACATCTGCGATTGCAGCTCCGGGTGCATCAATTCCAACATCTGCAACGACGGCTTCACCTGCACGACCGACCTCTGCGACCCCGGGACGCTCGAGTGCACGAACGTCCCGAACGACGCGCTCTGTGACGGTCAATGCTTCGACGGGGTCTGCGACGCCGACCCCGACAGCACGACCGTGGACCCGGTGACCGGCTGTGAGATCACCGCGACCGAACCCGACGGAACGACCTGCAACGACGGCGACGGCTGCACGACCGCCGACGAGTGCACGGGCGGCGTGTGCGGCGGCGACCCCGTCGTCTGCACGGCGTTGTCACAGTGCCACGAGGCCGGCACCTGCACCGCGGGCGTCTGCTCGAATCCCTTCAAGGCGAGCGGCGTCGGGTGCGACGACGGGACGCTCTGCACCGCGCCCGACGAGTGCGACGGCGCCGGCACCTGCGTCGGCGGGAATCCGGTGGTCTGCACGCCGCTCTCGCAGTGCCACGACGCCGGAACATGCAATCCCGGCACCGGCCTCTGCTCGAACCCGCCGAGCCCGAACGGCACGGGCTGCGACGATGCCGATCTCTGCACCCAAACCGACGAGTGCGACGGCGCCGGGGCGTGCGTCGGCGAGAACCCGGTGGTGTGCACCCCGGTCGACCAGTGCCACGCCGCCGGCACGTGCGACAGCGGCACCGGCGTCTGCTCCGAGCCGCCGGTCGACAACGGGACGGGCTGCAACGACGGCAACGCGTGCACCATCAGCGACGCGTGCAGCGGCGGCGTCTGCGTGGGCAGCTCGGTCACCTGCGGCGACGGCACAGTGCAGGCCGGGTGCGGCGAGGACTGCGACGTCCCGGGCGGCGGTCCGAACTGCACGCCCGATTGCCGCTTCATCTGCGGCCCGACGCCGCAGGCGGGCTGCCGCGGCCCCGCGCTCGCGGGCAAGGGGACCGTCAAGCTCGCCGACAAGTCGCCCGACAAGAAGGACCAACTCAACTGGAAGTACGTGAAGGGCGCGGCGACGACGCTCGCCGATTTCGGCGATCCGGTGGCGTCCACCGACTACACGCTCTGCGTGTACGACTCGTCGGCTCGCCCGCAACCGATCCTTCTGGCCCACGCGCCGGCCGGCGGGACGTGCGGTACGAAGCCGTGCTGGAAGGCGATCAAGGGCGGCTTCAAGTACAACGACAAGCTCTACACGCCCGACGGCTTGCAGCAGGTTCTGCTCAAGTCGGGGGTGGCGACCAAGACCAAGATCCTGGTGAAGGGGAAGGGCATCGACCTCCCGATGCCGACCCTGCCGCTCACGACGATGGTCACGGTGCAGCTGAAGAGCGAGGGCGGCGTCTGCTGGGAGACGCGCTACTCGACGGCGCAGAAGAACTTCGCGGAGCAGTTCCGGGCGAAGGCCGACTAGTCCACCGCCACCCCGCGCCCGTCGCCGGGCGGCGGATCGGGGCCGCCTCGCGCCCGCTCGGCGCGAGGCGTCCGGCTCGATCCGGGGATTCCTCCGCGGCGGCTGAGGGGGGAGGGGGCGGGCGGTGACGCGAGTGGGGCGCGTCACCGCCCGCCTGGTTGCGGCGCTCGGCGGCGCGCGCTACTCGTGACGCCCCCGGCCGGGCGTTGCCGACACCGTGGAAGCGCATCGTCTCAGGAGCCGCGACGAGTTCCTCGCGTTGGTGAACGATCCCGCGTTCGCGCCGCGCTGGTCGTTGGAGCGGCACCTCGCGGAGCTCCATCAATACGAGACGCGTTTCGTGGTGGCGGGAGTCTGCGCGGTCTGCCGTCGCGGCGTCGACTTCGCGGTCGACTTCGCGGGCGCCTGGGAGGCCGGCGACGGCCTGCGGA
>WBZR01000438.1_pt1 | contig 34759 bp, 29 predicted proteins | sample 5204231 | NCBI WGS metagenome assembly WBZR01 (sample SAMN12412403, study PRJNA552823) | activated sludge metagenome | isolation source: activated sludge from anammox sidestream of wastewater treatment plant... | place: USA: Virginia | collected 2017-08 | reverse complement strand
GCCTGGGGATAACCAGCTGCGCGTGCGTTACCGGTTGGATGGGCGCCTGGTGGAACGATTGCGCCCGCCGCATCAGATGGCAGCAGCGGTGGCATCGCGCGTCAAGATTATGGCGGGGCTGGATATTTCCGAACGGCGATTGCCTCAGGACGGCGGCATCCGCGTGATGATGGAAAAACGACCGATCGATTTGCGCGTCAGCACCATGCCCGCCAAGCATGGCGAAAAAGTCGTCATCCGCGTGATTGATAATGACAAATCCAGCCTGAATCTGGAAAAACTCGGGTTTGGTATTGATACCCTCAAGGCGTGGCGCAAACTGCTGGCAGCGCCCAACGGCATCATCCTGGTGACCGGGCCCACCGGTTCGGGTAAGAGCACCACGCTCTACGCCTGCCTGCAGGAAATCAATACGGATGATGTCAACGTCTGCACGGTTGAAGACCCGGTGGAATACGCCCTGGAGGGGATCAACCAGTTTCAGGTTAATGAGAAGGCGGGATTTTCCTTCAGTAATGCGTTGCGCTCACTGCTGCGACAGGACCCCGATGTCATCATGGTCGGCGAAATCCGCGATAGTGACACCGCACGCATCGCGGTGCAGGCTTCGTTGACGGGGCATCTGGTTTTCAGCACGCTGCATACCAACGATGCCCCGACAGCCATCACGCGATTGTACAACATTGGCATTGAACCCTATCTGGTCGGTGCCAGTCTGACGGGTGTGCTGGCCCAGCGTCTGGTGCGCAAGCTGTGTCAGAATTGTCGCCAGGCGTATGAACCGAGCGTTAATGAACGGCGTCAGATCGAAAAGCTGGCCGGCCCGATCGATCAGCTTTATCGACCCTGTGGATGTGCCAAGTGCCGCAATCTTGGGTATCAGGGGCGTATCGGTATCTATGAACTGCTCATCCCGGACGACAATGTGTTTGAGCTGATCAGCCGTGGTGCTCCGCTGAATGAGTTGCGCGAGGCAGCCAAGGCGACGGGGATGAAATCACTGCGGATTGATGGCATTGAAAAGGTGAGAGCGGGGATTACCACCATGGAAGAGGTATTCCGGGTCACAGCCTGAATGATCGGGGGCATATCACGATACATCGCACCGGTTCCAGCCGGTTTTGGTGACCAGTTGTCCATCCTGCGATCCCGGCAATCCAACAAAAAATGGTCTGATCCGTGACCCGGCCTATTTGTGTTGCACGGGAAGCTGGACAACAATACGGCATTGTAAAAATTATTTTGATTGATCGTACCGGAGAACATCATGTTCGATGCACTTAAAAATATGGGTAATGTCAATTTTGGCGAGTTGATGAAAAGTGCGCAGGAAATGCAGGAGAAGATGCGCAAAGTCCAGGCGGAGCTTTCGTCCAAGACGGTTACGGCTGATGCGGGGGCGGGCATGGTTCTGGCCACGGTGAATGGTCGGCTGGAGCTGGTTAAACTGCGGATTGACAAGGATAAAATTGATCCTTCTGACACCGAGTTGCTGGAAGATGTGATTACGGCCGCCATTTCAGCCGCTCAGCGCAAGGCAGCGGAAATGATGAAGCGGGAGATGCAGGTCGTGGCGGGGGAACTGGGATTACCGCCGGGGATGTTGTCCGAATAGCCGGGGTTTGTCAGCGGAAAAACGCGAAGACCGGGGAGGCAAGGGTGCATCGGATAGTTTACCGATACCCACCCGGGATTTGAGCCGGAAGGCGGTGGTTCGGTAGAATGCTGAGGCTCGCAAGGCACTGGCAGATAGCCGGCTGCAGCATGGCGAAAGGGTTTAAGAGCAGATGTACAAGATCAATGGGATAGTGCTGATGATGGCGGGATTGATGGCTGGGTGCGCTGCGCATCATCAAGATCAAGCCAGATCGGTTGATTCAGCGGGGGTTGCCCGGGCGGACCAGTCGGCTGCTCCGTCGGCGCCGCCGGTTGGATCAGCTCATCAGCATCAGGGGGCTGAATCTTCGCCGCCGCAATCACAGGCGCAACCCGGCACCGAACCGGGGGCAGCGCCCACAACTCAGCCATCAGGTTCCGAAGCTAATCTTCGGGATGCAGCGCCATCGGACGAAACTGCAACCGGCCCGTCAACGCCAACGACACAGGCAGCGACCACGCAGGAAGTTGTGACGGATCATTCCGATGAACAAACATCATCAACACAAGCAGCGGAGGTGGCCGAGTCGCCGCGCCAGGTACTGGCGGGCGTGATGAACGCGACGTTCCGCGGCGATGCCGAAGGAGTGCGCAGCCGGTTGCTCGCTCAGGATGAATCATCGCAGCGTCTGGCCAAGGCGATGGTGGATGTTGCCTTGGCTGCCCAACAGGTGCGTCAGGCGACGGTGGATAAATTCGGTGCAGAAGAAGCCCGGAAACTGGATGTGGATGTCGTTCCGCCGGTGGTGATCGCCTCCGCCGTTGAGCAGATCGACAATGATCGAGCGACCGTCAAACTCCAGGGTCGCAATGGAATTGCGTTTCAGTTGGTGGACGGGAGCTGGAAAATGTCGCTGGCGGAGGTCATTGCCCAGCAGAGCCAGGGACGCGATCTCAATGAGCTGATCAATCAGACCCGTCAACCGGTTCTTCGTTTTGCGGAGCTGGCGCGTCAGGTCAACGAGGGGAAATTCGCCAATGTTGAGGAGGTAATGGCGGAACTGGCTCAGGCATTTTTTGGCAGCCAATCAGGTAAATGAAAGCGTGGTGGATACAGGGCGGGGATCTGTCAGAGCCAATAAAAATCCCGGAGGCGATTGAATCGCATCCGGGCATGTGGGAGGGGGACAAGGGTATCGTTGGCCGGCGGCTCAGGGCAGCTCGATGGTCTGACCGACCTTGAGTTTGGCGGGATCGAGTCCGGGGTTGGCATCGACAATTTTTTTCCACTGTTTGCCGTCGCCGTAATGGCTGCGGGCGATGCTGTAGAGGGTGTCACCTTTTTTAATTGTGTACTGGTTGGCTGAGCTGGCTGGTGTAGCCGTTACGCTGGGCGCATCGCTGACCGCCGGTGTTGGGGTGGTGGTCGTCGGGGTGTACGATGGAGCGGGGGTGTAGCTGCCGTCACTGGGTGAAACATCCATCACCGAACCACTGGCCGACGGGGCGACCTGTTCAGTTTTTTTCTGGCAGCCAACGACAGACAATCCGACGACAGCAATCAAAGCAACAATAAGTTTCACGTCGATCTCCAATTCCTTCTGGATTTTTTCGCGTCCATCCATGGACGCTCCGAAAGGATTTATCGGACGTATTCCAGCTCGAGCTTGAGAGAATTTATCGAGGGTGAAAAAAACCCGAACAATTCTCTTGTAATTTTAATTTAACGTCGATATAGTTACCGTACAAAAGTTGAACAGGGGCGGTAAGCGTGCAGCAGCCGTCGAGTTCAACGGGTCAGGTTCAAAGTGAACTGATAGACCCAAATCCATGCTGCACATCAACTTAACTGCCGGCTGACCAAGATACCCGGCAAAAGGAGCTAGCCGTGGCCAAGTCCACTTCTTCAGCGGAGCGATCCGCGCGTGCTGAGTCTCAGCGTAATGAACCACGCCCCCAGAATCAGAGCGATCCCGCTCGCGATGCTGCGTTGACCCGCGCCGTGCAGCAGATCGAAAAGCAGTTTGGCAAGGGGTCGGTCATGAAAATGGACGGAGATAATCCGCCACAGATTGACGGGATTCCGACCGGATCGTTGTCGTTGGATATTGCCCTGGGCGGGGTTGGTATTCCGCGCGGGCGGGTGATCGAGATTTTCGGGCCTGAATCATCCGGTAAAACAACATTAACTTTGCATATTGTCGCCAGTGCCCAGCGCTTGGGGGGCATCGCCGCTTTTATCGATGCCGAACATGCACTGGACCCCTCCTGGGCCAAGCGGTTGGGGGTGCAATTGGATGACCTGCTGGTGAGCCAGCCGGATACCGGCGAACAGGCGCTGGAAATTTGCGAGCTGCTGGTGCGTTCCAACGCGGTGGATGTGATTGTGGTTGACTCGGTGGCGGCGTTGATTCCGCGGGCGGAAATCGAAGGGGAAATGGGTGATAGTCACGTTGGTCTGCAGGCTCGATTGATGAGTCAGGCGCTGCGTAAATTGACTGGCGCCATCGCCAAAAGTCGTACGACCGTGATTTTTATCAACCAGATTCGTGAAAAAATCGGTGTGATGTTTGGTAATCCTGAAACCACGCCGGGCGGGCGGGCGCTGAAGTTCTACTCGTCGATCCGTATTGATGTGCGGCGTACGGGAACAATCAAAGATGCCGAAGTTTCGGTCGGCAACCGGACGCGCGCCCGTGTGGTGAAAAACAAAATCGCCCCGCCGTTCCGTGATGCGGAGTTTGACATCATGTTTGATCGTGGCATCAGCTATGAAGGTGATCTGCTGGATCTGGCAGCCCTGGGGAATGTCGTGGAGAAAAGCGGTGCCTGGTACAACTACAAGGAGACGCGGTTGGGACAGGGTCGGGAAAACGCAAAAACATTCCTGGCGCAAAATCCTGATCTGGCGGCGGAGATTCGTCAGGCCGTGCTGGAAAGCAAGGGTCTGGTGGCGGCGAAACAGGCGACCGATCAGCCGCTGACCTCGGCTGAAGCGGAGTAGTTTCAGAGGCTGCAATGAAGGTTGTTTTACGATCTTTGTGAACGTGGAAAAATAAAAACAGGCGCAAATCCATCAAAGGGTTTGCGCCTGTTTTCGTAGTCGGCGTTTATTTTAATGTAGCGCGATCACAATCACGTTCTATGGGATAACCGGTTCAATACTGTTGGAATCCCCATCTTTGCACGTGATGCGGGTAATGGTCATGGCTTGGGCGGTGTTCATACTAATCCAACCTTTATCGCCAGTGCCCGGCGCTTTAACTTCAATACTGGCCATCATCATCGGGTCAAGAAAAGGTGGCGGAGCATCCGGGTTTGCGTCAGCCTGCTGCATTTTTTTCAGAGCCTCAGGCGTATATCGTTCCATATAGGCAACGAACGGTTGGCCACCGGCACATTTGAAAACATGCACCTTATAGGCCGTTTTTCCGTCATGTTGAAAGGGGGCTCGGTTCTTGACGCTGTCCGCAAACCACGTTGCGCCGTCGTCAATGGTGAAGAAGGCTTTGGTTGGGAGTTTCGGAGCGCCCGAACCGGCCAACTGCCAGACAATGACAATAAGGGCGATGACAATAATCGCAGCCGTAATACCGGTGGTCATGCCGGGATTATTATTCATTTTTTCGCGGATACCCATAAGAAGCTCCTCAGTAAGTGTTCCTGGTTCGGGTTCATGCCCACAATAGTGCGATCGATTCAATCAATTTTTGATCATCGTACAGAATTGTGACTTCGGCCCACAACGAAAATCGTAAAATAAAGCAGCACAACTGACAAGTCTTATCGGAATAGTTGCCAGTTTACGACATAATTTTTACATGGCGCAGGTGATAAATGTCCAGCCCGATGCATGGGACATAGGCTGCGCTGACCTCAAGCCAGATCAATCAGCCGCGCGACTTCCTGACAATCCTTGTCTCCCCGCCCCGAAAGATTGATGATCATCAGTTGATCTTTATTCATCATTGGGGCTAGTTTGGCCGCCTGAGCGATGGCATGCGCGCTCTCCAAGGCGGGAATAATCCCTTCCGTGCGGGCCAGCAGTTGAAAACCTTCGATGGCCTCAGCATCGGTGATGCTGACATACTGCACCCGGCCAGTGTCTTTCCATAAAGCATGTTCCGGGCCTACCCCTGGATAATCCAGACCAGCCGAAACCGAATGGACATCCGCTGTCTGCCCCTCATCATTTTGCAGAACATAGCTCAACGCCCCATGCAGGACACCGGGTTGACCCAGGGTTAACGTGGCAGCATGTTGACCCAGCGCAGTGCCCCGCCCACCCGGTTCGACACCGATCAGTTGGGTGGTACGGTCATTGATGAACGGATAAAAAATACCTGCGGCGTTCGACCCGCCACCCACGCAAGCCAGAATCACATCGGGCAACCGCCCTTCAACTTCCAGGCATTGTTGGCGTGCTTCGTAACCAATACAGGACTGAAAATCGCGCACCATTGATGGGAATGGATGCGGGCCAGCCACCGAACCAATGATGTAATGCGTGTGCTCAACGCTGCCCATCCAATCGCGCATGGCTTCGTTCAGGGCATCTTTCAGCGTCTTCAAACCGCTATGAACCGCAATCACGTTGGCGCCCATCAGCTTCATGCGAAAGACATTCAGACTCTGGCGACGAATATCCTCATCGCCCATGTAAACGTCGCATTGCAAACCAAACAGTGCTGCCACCGTGGCGCTGGCAACGCCGTGCTGACCGGCACCGGTTTCAGCAATGATCCGTTTCTTACCCATGCGCCTGGTCAAAAGTGCCTGGCCGATGGCATTGTTGATCTTGTGGGCACCGGTATGGTTCAGGTCTTCACGCTTGAGATAAATCCTGGCCCCGCCCAGATGCTGACTCAGGCGTTTGGCGTGGTACAGCCGCGAAGGGCGGCCGGCATATTGTTCCAGGTAATACTTGAACTCCGCCTGAAACGCCGGATCAGCCTTGGCGCGGGTGTATTCATCCGCCAGTTGTTCAAGAGCGTAAACCAGCGTCTCGGGTACGAACGTACCGCCGTACAGACCGAAATGGCCTGTCGCATCAGGTTGGTGCAGCAGATCAACAACTGGCGCGGAGCTACTCATACATCTGATCCTACGTCCGAATCAGCGTAGACTCAATGCCCGCTCCGCGCGCTCCGTTGTTGGCGCAATTCATCATCGCGCGGTCTTGCGCTTATCCGATTTAGCTGCAGCCCATGCTATTGCCGCAATTCAGGCACTTGTAACAGGTTCCGCTGCGCACCGTGATGCTGCCGCAGACATCGCAGGCGGGGGCATCGGACTGCATATCCGCGCCTTGCTGGCTGAGCGGATCAACGACCCCAACCAGGCGAAGGTTGTCGCTTGAAGCCGGTGTTGTTGCCTGGCGACTGGGTTTGGTGGAGGATGCCTGTTGAACTTGTTCTTCCAACCCCGATCCATAGTCAAAAGGTTTGGCGTCCGGTTCATCCAAACGCGGGCCATGTCCGTTACTGCTGCGCAGCGACGCTGTTGTGTCTGACTTAGCCGAGTCGGGCTGCTCACCCTCCTTGTCGGTTTGATGATCCGGTGACGGGGAGGATGACTTGGGCTGCGGCCGACGTGGGGCGTGCGCCGCGCGATAACCGGGGATGAATTCCATCGCCAGCCAGCGGAAGATGTAGTCCACCAGGCTCTTGGCCATTGGGATTTCGGGATTGCGCGTCATGCCACTGGGTTCAAAGCGGGTATGTTCAAATTTACGCACCAGGCTTTCAATCGGCACGCCATATTGCAGGCTCAGTGAAACCAGCGTGGCGATGGTGTCCATCAAACCGCCGATGGTGCTGCCTTCCTTGGCCATGGTGACAAACACTTCGCCGGGCTGGCCGTCCTTGTACAAACCACAGGTGATGTATCCTTCGTGTCCCTGCACATCGAACTTGTGCGTGATGGCATTGCGCGTATCAGGCAGGCGCCGGCGCAGGGGTCGTTCCACGATGCGCTCGACGATCTTTTCCACCACGCGAATGTTGGCTTCGCTGAGATTGTCAGAGGAAATCGTGGCCGCTCGGGACGAGCCAGCACTGTTTACCGCCGACTGCACACCGGCCACCGCTTGATGCGCCACTTCCTGTTTGGCGCTTTCCACGTTGTCTTCATCATCACTCTCAGCCTCATCAAGCTCGGTATCCGACTTGATGTTCAGCGGCTGGGAAAGTTTGGATCCGTCGCGATAGAGCGCGGTGGCTTTGAGGCCGAGCTTCCAGCTCAATTCATAACTGCGGGCGATTTCCCCGAGGTCCGCTTCGTTGGGAAGATTGATCGTCTTGGAAATGGCCCCGCTGAGGAACGGCTGGGCCGCAGCCATCATGCGGATGTGCCCCTCGACCCGGATAAATCGCGTGCCGTGCTTGCCGCACTTGTTGGCGCAGTCAAACACCGGCAGATGTTCCGGGTTGAGATGCGGAGCGCCTTCGATCGCGCCGTGACCGCAGATGTGATCATTGGCCGCTTCGATCTGCTTGCGGCTGTAACCCAGCTCCTGCAGCAGGTTGAAACCCGGTGCCTGATATTTGGCTGGATCGGTGAACCCAAGTCGCTGCATCGTCTGCTGACCAAGTGTCCACGGGCTGAAGGCAAAGCCCAGCTCGAACACACCCGGAAGGCTGTTTTCGATCCTGGCCAGATCATCTTCGCTAAAGCCAGCCAGCTTCAACGACGCATGATTGATATGCGGCGCGTCGTCCAGGCTGAGCGTTCCCATGACATGGCTCAAAATGCCATGAATCTGTTCGGCACTGTATCCCAGATTGACCAGGGCGGAGCCGAGCGACTGGTTGGCGATTTTGAAATAACCGCCACCGGAAAGTTTCTTGAATTTGACCAGGGCGAAGTCGGGTTCAACGCCGGTGGTGTCGCAGTCCATGAGCAGGCCGATCGTGCCGGTTGGCGCGATGACCGTTGTCTGGGCATTGCGGTAACCATGAGCCTGGCCAAGCTCAATCGCCCGATCCCAGCACTGGCGAGCCGTCATCAACAAGGATGGCGATGCCAGCGGATCGCCAGCGGCAAACTGCTTCTGATCGATACCGACGGGTTTAATATCCAGACCCTCATAACCTGAAAGTCGGTCGCGATTATCGTTGTTGCGCTCCACGTCGTAGGCGGCGCGACGATGGTTGCGAACAACGCGAAGCATTTCATCCTTGTTGTCCTGATAACCCGCAAAGGCACCGAGCTGGCTGGCCATTTCGCCACTGGTGGCATAGCTCTCGCCGGTGAGGATGGAGGTCAGGGCTGCACAGATCGCCCGCCCTTTATCGCTGTCATAAGCAATACCCGCCTGCATCAGCATCGCGCCAAGATTGGCGTAACCCAGGCCCAGCGTGCGGTAGCGATAACTCAGCTCCGCGATTCTGGCGCTGGGGAAACTGGCCATCAGCACGGAAATTTCCAGCACGATGGTCCACAGACGAATTGCGTGTTGGAAAGCCGCTATATCGAATGTGCGCGAGGGGGCGTCGAAAAATCGCAGCACGTTGAATGACGCCAGGTTGCAGGCGGTGTCATCCAGGAACATGTACTCAGAGCAGTTGTGCACCGTCAGACCATTGGCGATGAACGACTGGCTGACCGGTTCGGTCAGATCGAAAACCTGCTGACGCCCCAGATGCTTAAGCGAGGCGAAGGCGTCCCAATTCCCTTGGCGGACGATTTCGTTGCCGGCGCTAACTGCACGGACACGCCGGTGAAGGCGTTGAGCCTGATGACCCGGCAGAAGGCCGATGTGTTGTTCAAATAAGCGGAGACTGCCCGGATCGATGCGCAGGCCGTGGCGCTGGCCGGGGGTCTTACCCCCATCTGCGTCGATGGGCCAGTCTCCGCCCGGGAAAGCGTCGCCTTCCCGGATGTTGGCCTGGCCGTCCTTGCCGACCAGCTCAAGGAGCCTGGCGGCTTGATGACGGATGGCCGGTTGTGGATTGCGGAGAACCGACAAAGTCGATTGAACTCCAAAACCGCTCAGCAGAAGCTGAATGTCTTCCAACAGCCCGGCGCTTCGGCTGGGCAGGATGATTGTCTCGGAATTAAAAATTCCATCCGCACTGAACAGCGCCCGCAGAAAATGTTTCTGGGCTGCCAGTCCGGCGGTGAAGGCTTCGTCATTCAGGCGTGGCCGCTGACTGTCCATGCTGACATAAGCGCGCAAACGACTGATCAGACGTTTGTTGGTCAGGGTGGCGGTGAGCGTATTACCCGAGTGGCTGGTCATCGGAGTCTGCACCAGGCCGGTGGTATCGACCATCTGTGCGTTGACGTAATCGTCCGGGTAGGCGCCCCAGCGAACGCTGACATACTGCGCGAATTGCTCGATCAGTTCCGGTTCATTCAGGCACGTTTGCAGATGCAGCGAAGTGATGTCGTTGTTGGCCTGGGAGACGAACAAGCCAACCAGTTGGAAAAACAGGTGATCCTGCGGTTCGCCGATCTCCTTCACGCACGCCGGCTGATCCGGCAACTTGATTTCGTCGCTGGTCGTGAGATGGCGTGCTTCAACCCAGCCGCGCTGGCGCGTCCAGATGCGATGATCGGCGGTAACTTTGACGTTGTACCCGCCGCAGGTGCGCAGGGCGTAAACATCGCGGGTTCCGGTGGGGAACGCGCCGTCCGTGACGGCAATCTGCTGGTTGTGCAGATTCGTCACGACGCGCGAAGGCAGGTGGATCATCTGGTCGATGCGCCGCCAGATTCCGCCGGGGGTGAGCACGCGCGTATCGCCGGTGACGCAGGGATTGGAGGCATTGATGCGCCCCGAGCGCGGACAGGTGTGCCATTGATTGATGGTGTCATCAAATTGCACACCCGGATCAGCGCAGCGCCAGGCAGCGAAGCAGATTTCGTCCCACAGTTTGCGCGCCTTGACGGTGCGATGGATTTTTCCCGGTGTCGTGCGGCTGTACAGATTCCAGTGGCTGTCGTCTTGAATCGCCTTGAAAAAGGCATTGGGAATCCGAACCGAATTGTTGGAATTCTGTCCCGAAACGGTCTGGTAGGCTTCGCCGTTGAAATCGTAATCCAGCTTCAATCCGAGTTTCTGCGCCAGTTGCTTCTGGTCGGCCGGCAGGGCTTTGATTCCTTCCGCCAGGGCAGCCACCTTCAACTCTTCGCGCACTTTCCAGTTGACGAAATCTTCAATGTCCGGGTGATCCAGATCCAGGCAGACCATCTTGGCAGCGCGTCGCGTCGTGCCTCCGCTCTTGATCGCACCAGCCGCCCGGTCGCCGATCTTGAGAAAGCTCATCAGCCCCGATGATTTACCACCACCGGACAGGGGTTCATTTTCGCCGCGCAGGCGCGAAAAGTTGCTGCCCGTGCCGCTGCCATACTTGAACAGGCGTGCTTCGCGCGTCCACAGGTCCATGATGCCGCCTTCATTGACCAGATCATCGCTGACCGACTGGATAAAGCAGGCGTGCGGCTGGGGGTGCGTGTAGGCGTCGGATGATTTTTCCAACTGGCCCGTCGCGGGATTGCAGAAGTAGTGGCCCTGGCTTGGCCCGGTGATACCGTAGGCGTAATTCAGACCGGTATTGAACCACTGCGGACTGTTGGGCGCGCACATTTGATGCAGGAGCATGTAAGCCAGCTCCTGATAAAAATTCTCCGCATCTTCGTCGCTGTCAAAATAACCATGCGTCTGCCCCCAATGTTTCCAGCAACCCGCCAGGCGATGAACCACCTGCTTGACGCTGCGCTCCGGTCCATAAACCACATTGCCACGCTCATCGCGCTTGAGATTGCCGTCGCTGTCAACCTGGGGCACGCCCGCCTTGCGGAAATACTTGCTGACCATGATATCCGTGGCGAGCTGGCTCCAGGTGGCGGGGATTTCCGCATCGTTCATTTCAAAAACGATGGTTCCATCCGGGTTGGTGATCCGGCTGGTGCGAACCTCATATTCGACCGTGCTGAAGGCATCCTGCCCGGGCTTGGTAAAGTGACGGTTGATTTTCATGGCAATCTCGCAAGACAAGTCAATAATTTATAAGCGTACGAACAATAATAGCGTCATATTTGGAACGATCGTCGAACCGATCCGAGGCGCAGCGATAGCGCAACAATCAGCCGGGGATCAATTCAAAAATTAGTCCACCTTCGGTAACGTCAAACCGCGCTGATCCTGATATTTTCCCGCCTTGTCGGCGTAACTGGTCGAACAGACGCGCTCGCCCTTCAGGAAAATGAGTTGGGCGATACCTTCATTGGCGTAAATCTTGGCAGGCAGGGGGGTCGTGTTGCTGATTTCCAGCGTAATCTTGCCCTGCCACTCCGGTTCAATCGGGGTGACGTTGACAATAATTCCGCAACGGGCGTAGGTGCTCTTGCCGACGCAGATCGCCAGATAACCACGCGGCATCTTCAGATATTCCACGGTTTCGCACAGGGCAAAACTATTCGGCGGAATCAGTACATGATCGGCGCGGGTTTCGTCGCAATCGAGCGTAACAAACGAACGCTCGGAAAATTTCTTGGGATCAACGATTTCCGAATTGACATTGGTGAAAATCTTGAAAATCGACCCAACGCGCAGATCGTACCCGTAACTGCTTACGCCATAGCTGATTTTGCCGGGGCGTTTCACATTTTCCTCGAACGGTTCAATACCGATCAGTTCACGGATCTGGCTGTCACAGAGAATCCCCATGTCTGATTATCCTTTCGCGTTTAATTTTACCTGACTTTTCACCCGCCAGGCGTTATGACACGTTCAGTTCAAAGGCGGGTCTGGCGCATCAACCCCATCAGACGAGAATGAAATTCCCTCGCCCTGGCGGACTCAATCCGCAAAGACCCCAAAACCATGTTGTATGACGGTATAACCGTCTCACCCGCACAACGAGTTGCAATCTCAACTACAAAACCAGAACAGCGTTTGACTGGCGTTGGATCGATTTTTCATTCCGTCGATCGCCAGCAATCTTAGCCGCATTCATAACCTAACCACTATATCTGGTATACGTCAAGACTTTCTTTACTCAATATAGTGTATCTGGAGCTGTCTTTGTCTTTAAGCATTCATAACTGCGGAGGTTAGAGAATAAAGAATTTTTTTTTTATCCCAAGTGAACGTTGCGCCTGCTTCATGTTATCCACGAACCAGCCCGCGGGATTGTGCAGAAGTGGTGAGCAGATGGAACAAAATTGCTTATCGGACGGACCTGGCCACAGCTCTGTTGGCTTGCGTCCATACCATCAAACAGATCAACAAAATATAAAACATAAAAATGCGAAATTTTGGTGAAAACCAGCCATAAATTGCCCCCTTCTTGTTAATACGGTGCTGCTCGGTGATTGGTTCGTGACCGGGTCTGTTTTTGTCCGGTTCATTATTGGCGTCTGATGATTCGGTCAGCCGATAAATGGGATGCGGAAAAAAACCTGAATGTCGATTAAGCCTCCCCGGTCGGTGGACGATGAGATTAGTGCAACCGACGAATGCCAGCAGCCAGTTGGCGTTAGTCGGCTTGTCGATGGGGTGTTACCCGCGACATGACGCAGGGCGCGTTTGCCTCGTGTTTACCGCGTCTGGACTCAGGCACAATGGCCTGGGGTCAGCCGGAACGAGCATTCAGTGGTGGGATGGGCGCAAAACCGCCCTCTCCGGGACGCCTTTACGGGAGATTGTTATGAAGGCGATGAAGAAATTGCTGGTCAAGTTGACCAGGGATGAGCAGGGCGGCGAGGTTCTCGAATATGCCCTGATTGCGGGTCTGATCGTGGTTGCTGCGATTGCGGTTATCGGTGCTGTCGGTGGCAAGGTTCTTGCCCGCTGGAACAGCCTGAACACCGGCCTGTAAACCAACGATGATCAGGAACAGGTCGCGATACGGCATGCAACAGGCTGTGTCGCGACCTGCTACTGTTTTGCGGTTCCGCGCGGTTGGGTTGATTGCAACCGCGCCTCGTCGCAAGGCGCGTTCCTATCTTTCAACTCCGTTCGCGCGCCTGCTGGTTCGGGAGGCATGATGAAACGAATATTGAATTCATTCAAGTTGTTTATGAGCGATCAGCGCGGTGGCGAGGTGTTGGAATACGCCTTGATCCTGGGTCTGATCGTGGTCGCTGCGATTGCGGTGATCGGCGCTGTCGGTACCAAGGTTCTGGCCCGATGGACCAGCGTTAAAAACGGTCTCTGACGCGCAATCGCGCTGGTTCGCCCGTCTGCGTCCGTGATGTGTTGCCACTGTCTGACCGCCTGTTTACCAGCAGCGTCTGACGAAACTGATCTTTAATCATGCACCTGCTTGCGATCATTCCGCTCCTGCTTTTTTCAGCCATTGCGGCGATGATTGACGTGCGCCATCGGCGCATCCCCAACTGGTTGTCGTTGACGCTGGCGTTCAGCGGGCTTGCTCAAAGTTTCCTGCCGGCCAGCCAGATGTCGCCGGGATTGGCCGCCCTGGGCGCATTGATTGGTTTTACACTTTGCTTTATTCCCTTCGCCTTTGGTGCAATGGGCGGAGGCGATGTGAAGCTGATGGCAGGTGTCGGCGCCTGGCTAGGCCCCTGGCCGGTGCTGGGGGTTTTCGCGGTCGCCGCCATTATCGGAATGATGATCGTTCTGGTTCAGGCGCTGGTGGAAGGGCGGCTGAACCGATTATTGCGAAACACCGCGCTGGTGACGGTTAATATGATTCATGTTCGGCAAGTCGGTATGGAACATACCAAAGCCACCGGTCAATCCTGTCGATCAGTAGACAAGCCACTGCCTTACGCCGTGCCCGTTTTCGTGGCGGTTCTGGCGGTCGTATTTGGGTCACAACTGATCGGAAGTGTCTGATGTCAAGTTCATCACCCGTTCCATTTTCGCGGCGTCGTCGCGGCAATTCCGTTGTCGAGACCGTTCTGGTTCTCGCGTTGGTTCTGCTGCCGCTGACGTTTGGCGCCATCGAGTACAGCTATGCTTTTTATGTGAAAAACATCATGCAGACTGCGGCCCGCGAGACTGCCCGTCGCGCTATTTTGCCCGCCTGTGTCACCAACCTCGATGCCGAAAGCAAAGGCCGCGAGGTGCTGACCCAGGCCTTTGGTTCCAGCCGCGCCGGTCAGTTTACATTTACCTTCAGCCGCAACGTCGCCAGTGCCACCAGCGGCGATGAAATTCGGGTTACGCTGACGGCTCCGCAGTGGTCGGTCTTTGGTGTCCGTCCGCTTGGTTCCATGCCTCTGTACAGCTACGTTGCCCCGGCAGCCAGTAAAAAATTCACCGCTGCGACCGTTATGTACCGTGAATAATCAGCCATTGCCCTTGGCGCGGTCAACTCTGCTGGTTTACACCTCATCAGGTCTGTTCCGATGTCTCAAGCGCTTGCGCCACTGGCTTGAACCTGCGCGAACCGATATCTTTTAGCGCATGGGCTATCTACTGGGTATTGATATCGGAACAAGCGGGACCAAGACACTGATCTGTGACGAGAAGGGGCAGGTGCTGGCCACCGCGATGGCCGAACACCCCATTTATACGCCGCGCCCGGGTTGGAGCGAACAGGATCCGATCGACTGGTGGAATGCCTCGTGCAGCGCGACCCGGGCCGTTTTGCAAAAAGCCAGATTGCGCGGACATGACATTACCGGCATTGGCCTGTCCGGGCAGATGCACGGCAGCGTTTTTCTTGGCGACGGGCCAAAACCGCTGCGCAAGGCGCTGCTCTGGAACGACCAGCGCACCGGCCGGCAGTGTGAACAGATCACCTCTCTGGCTGGCGGGCGCAAGAAGTTGATCGAGCTGGTCGCCAACCCCGCCCTGACCGGTTTTACCGCGCCCAAGATTCTCTGGGTTCGCGAGCACGAACCCAAAATCTATGACCGCACCAAACACATCCTGCTGCCCAAGGATTACATCCGCTACTGTATGACCGGCGAATATGCCACCGAAGTTTCCGATGCCTCCGGCACGCTGCTTCTGGATGTGGTCAAGCGCTCCTGGAGCCAAAAGCTGCTGTCGATTCTTCAGATCGATCAGGCGCTGCTGCCGCGGTTGTATGAAAGTTATCAGGTCAGCGGCGTGTTGACGGTGCCGGCGGCCAAACAAATGGGGCTGGTTCCGGGTATTCCGGTTGTGGGAGGTGGTGGCGATCAGGCGGCCGGTGCGGTCGGTAATGGAATTGTGACCAGCGGGATCGTCAGCGCCACGCTTGGCACCAGCGGCGTGATGTTTGCTCATTCGGACAAACCCACGCGCGATCCGCAAGGCCGCGTGCATACCATGTGTCACGCCGTACCGGATAAGTGGTGCGTGTTTGGATGTATGCTGGCAGCCGGTGGTTCGTTCCAGTGGTTGCGCAATAATCTGGGACAGGCGCAGGTTGCAGCCGCCAAAAAGAAAAAAGTTGATCCCTACGAATTGATGATCGAACTGGCAGCCCAGGCGTCCGCCGGTAGCGAGGGGCTGTTTTTCCTGCCTTATCTCACGGGCGAGCGCTGCCCGCATCCTGACCCGCTGGCCCGCGGCGGCTGGATCGGTTTAACATCACGCCATCAACCCAGCCATCTGTATCGCGCGGTTCTGGAAGGCATTACCTTCGGCATGCGCGATGCGCTGGAGATCATGCAGCAGATGAAAATTCCCGTGCGCCAGGTTCGCGCCAGTGGCGGCGGGGCGCGCAGCAAGTTCTGGCAGCAATTACAGGCGGATATTTACAACAAGCCGCTGGTTCTGACCAATGCCTCCGAAGGCCCTGCCTATGGTGTGGCGCTGCTGGCAGGTGTGGGCACGGGCGTCTGGAAAACCGTGGAACAAGCCTGCCAGTCATCGATTCGCACCACGCAACGTATCGCCGCCCGCTCGAGTCTGGCCAAACTTTATAACCGCCACTACGCGGTTTATGACAAGCTCTATTTCGATCTCAAACAGCGTTTTGTCGAGATGGATGCCCTGGTGCAGTAACCAAAGTGTAATTGTTGTGGTGGTGGTGTGGCAGCCCCAGGTGCCGTCGTTGCGCTGTGCGCAGTGAATTGTCGCAACTAAACCGCCGGGAAATCCTGATCAGAATCAGACGCCGGGAGATCATCGTCCGCAGCTTGATCACAAGCCGTCTGATCTGAACCAGCCGGTGGATCGGTTGGGGTCGGGTCGCGATGGGGCTGCGCGGCAGACCCGTTTCGGTCTTGAATCATTTCCAGCGCGATCCGGGCGGTATTCAGTGCTGCTCCGGGCTGTTCGATACGATCGATCAACTGGATCAATCGCCGGCGCTGCGCCAGCAGGGCTGAGGGATTGCGCAAAAAGGCGATGGCCTGCTGCGCGACAGGATCAACGCTGCCGTACCACGGGACATGTTCAGGGACAATCGGCTCGGGTTGGTCATTAAGAATGTTGACCACGGAAAACGTTCGGGTGTTGACCAGCCACCGCCCAACGGCGTGCCACGCAATGGCGGGTACGCGATAAACAACGATCATCGGCACACCGAACGCTGCCACATGCAGCGTGCTCGTACCGCTCTTGGTGATGCACAAATCACAATCAGGCACGAGTTCTTCAAAACCGTCCAGCCGAATCTGAATCTTACTGGCTGGTGGCGACTCGATCGCCGCTTCGCCAGCACGGGCGACGCGCTGGCTGACGATCAGATGCGTTGCCTCCGTAGTGGGGATGCGAAAGCTCACCGTGGGAACCGCCCGATTGATGCGCTGCGCCACCGCTAGAATGCGCGGGAAGTTCGATTTGGCATCACTGGCGCGCGAACCGGGCAATAAACCAATGATTGGCGGACGGTTCGGATACTTTTGCTTTTCGTCGATAATGCGATATTCGGCAGGTTCCAGCTCGTCAAATAGCGGGTGGCCGACATAATCCGCCTGCACGCCGCGCTGGTGGTAATATTCCTGCTCAAACGGCCAGATGCTGGCTACCCGATTGACCAGCTTCTGCATCGTCTTGATGCGCCCGGGGCGCGAGGCCCAGAGTTGCGGGGCGATGTAATAAAGCACCGGCACGCCTGTTTCGTGGGCAATACGGGCAAAATGAAAATTCACACCCGATGAATCAATACAGATCAACAGATCCGGTTTGTTCTGCTGGAAATAAGTGCGCGTCCACTTGAGATAACGACGGAACTCCAGCACTCGCAAGGCTCCACGCCACCCCATGGCGGCGCGGCGAACCGTTTCATGATGAATTATCGCGCCAGCCTGCGCCATGGCCTGTCCACCCAGACCTTCAATGATCATTTCAGGATCAAGCTGCTTGAGCTGGCTGATCAATTCCGCAGCGTGCTGGTCGCCGCTGACTTCTGCAACTGAGATAAATACTCGTCGTGGCATGGTACCGATGTTAATCACCTGACGGAGTTTGTCATCTGGGAAACAGTTTCGACGGAACGTTTATTGCAAGGGTCGCGGAGGAACTGATCGGGCAGCCGATTGGACAAATGAGGGCTTGCCGAATGACGCCGTGCGCTGCTACGGCGCTGGTGGCGGCTGATACAGCAGCAGATTGGGATACCAGTACTTCATAACGCCCCAGTACAGATTGGGTTCCACCGGTAATTCCGTCAACTGAAAACCGCGGCGCGATTTATCACCATCGACCGCCTGGCCGTCGGCGCTCCACCCGATGGTTGTATCACCATCAAGCATCGCCACGCCTTTGCGCCGCGGATCGGTGTTCAGCCGAAAATAAGGAGTCAGATCATCTTCCAGCCGCCGGTCAAAGGCGCGAATCTGATCGGTGGTCCGATCACGCAGGAGCAGTACCGGAACCGAACCAGCCATGAAATTCAGCGGCACATTGGCGATTTGATCCATCGGCACCGCCATTGGCGGGTCGGTATGAATGACCGCGATCGAAGTCTGACTGCCCGATGGTAAATGCGCCGAAGCCGGAAGATTGTAATACGGCAGAACCGCAGCCACCGGGTTGCCCGACGCGGTGTCCGACAACGGCGCCATGACGCGCGTCTGTGGGTGCAACTGCCGCCAGCGCTTCCACGACATTTTTTCCGTGGGAATTTCACCGCCGATTCCCGTCGCCGGTGCTGCGTGGCGCGTGCGCAGGGTCAACCCATTGATGAATTGCCCCAGCCGGCTGTTATAGACCAGCAGGGCATTGGCGGGCATTGAGACAATATCCAGATCGCGCGCTTTCAGATCACGATCAATCGATGCGGCCCGGGCGCGATTGGCGAAAGCGGACCAGAACAGGATCAACCGCTGATTCCGATCTGTCTGAATGATCACCGGCCGGGTGTACAACAGTCGAAATGGGTAGGCGTAATGTTCATCGGCAAAATGCAAGCCGACCACCATTTCATCATCAGCCAGATAATCCGCGTCAGATGCCCGTAGAAAAACGGGATTGTCCAGAATCTGAAAGGCGTTGAACGAGCGCGTCGAAAAACGATAAACGAACAAGCCCAGAATCGGTGCCAGCGCGATCAACCACCAGGATCGGTTGCGACCTGACACCACCAGCGCGATCAGCCCGATGCAACAAGCAATGCACGCCACCACCAGCGGCCATTGCAACCGCCGGGCAGTGTAAATCAACTCCAGACCAGCTTCAGTGTCGGCCCAGTTCGGGTGGGTCCCGAATGCCACCGCCACCGCGAACAGCATGGAGGCTATCACCAGAGCGACAGGAACGATCACATCCTTAGCCTACCGCCAAGCCGACAGTTGTGCGAGATCAAACAACGATAAAAACAATTGTGTGATCGATCGAACAATCAATCACCTGGCGCGCCAGAGGCCCAACCGGGGATGATGGCTGCAGGAATGAGGCGTGATCGACCTCGGACGATTGTCACCACACAACAGACGATTCTTCAGGTGCTGGCGATTTTCAGGCGGTATTTCAGATAACGCTGACCTTCGTCCGTGGCTTGGCGGACATCGCTCATCCCCTCATGGTAGCGATTGTAATGATCGATGATCTGCTGGCGCTGGGCGCGATCATCCGGCAGCTCAACGACCAGGCTGCGCGACACGCGACCATTAAAAGCGTAGATATTCCTAGCGCCCATTTTGTACAGCGTTTCAGCAAATCCCTGCGCTTGCGCCGTGGTCATGCCCATGAGGCTGAATAATGGATTTTCCAGGAATGCCTTGATTTCCAGATGGGGCGAACCGTCAAGCTGGCGTGTAATCGCCTGATCTTCAAACTTGTACTGGATCGGCGGTTTTTTGTTGGACTGGATCAGAAAAAATGCGCCGGTTGAAGCACCCGCCAGCACCATCAAGGTCAGGATGGTCCAGAGAATTGTTTTTCGGGTATTGCTGCTGGCTGGGGCAACTTCGGGCAAGGGCTGGCGCACCGGGCTGGCGACGGTGGGAAAGGGCGCTGGCGGGATGGAGTGGGGCGCGGGTGCGGGTGGTTCATCTTCAAACAGATCATACGACGTTTGAGGCTTGGGCGCATCGAGCTGCGGCGGCACGATCATCATCTGGCCACATTTGCACTGGGCACGTTTGCCCGCCAGTTCAGGCTTCCAGGTATACGCCTTGCCACATGACTGGCAGAAGAATTTGGCATGTTCCGACATGTCGCCTCGGGTGTTAGAACGGCGGCGCACCAAGCGCCGATGCGCGCCAAGTATAACGCAGAACAAGCCCGAACGATCAGTAAAATTCGACAATAAAATTGATGATGGATCAGTGGATCAGCCGTGCTGCTCGCGGGCTACTTCCGCCACGGCGGTTTGGGGTTTGGGCAGTGGCTGCATCCCGATCAGTTGGCGCGCGGCGTTCAGGGCATCGTCGATATTGTCGAACAGATTGTCCTCGCCGATCTTGTCCAGCAGTTTGTATCGGCCCAGGGCAAAAATGGGCTGGGCGTGTACACCAGCCAGCAGCAAATGGGTGTTTTGGCGGCGACATTTGTCATGAAATTCATCCAGGGCGTGCATGGCGGTGGCATCGATCGCGGTCACACGTCGCATACGCAGAATAAAAACGCGGGGCGGCTTTTTCACGCTGCGCAGCGTGTCCTTGAGGCGGTCAGCGATACCGAAAAAGAACGGCCCGTTGATTTCATAAACTTCCACCTCCGGCGGAACGGTGCGCTTGGTGATGGCGTTGGGGTCAACCACATCGGGCAATTGTGGCCCGCGTTCGGTGATTTCATCGCGCAGCGCCTGTACATCGGTCACTTCCGCCATTCGCTTCATGAACAGCATGGCGGCCAGAACCATCCCGACGCCGACGGCAACGGTCAGGTCAGTTAAAACTGTCAATCCAAACGTGGTGAGCAGCACGGCAATATCGCTGCGCGGAGCGCGCAGCAGCGATTTGAAATGATCGCGCTCGGCCATGTTCCAGGCGACCATGATCAGAACCGCCGCCAGCACACTCAGGGGTATCTGGCTGGCGTAAGGCGCCAGGATCAGCATCATAATCAGCAGGAATACGGAATGGATCATCCCCGCCAGCGGGGTGCGCGCCCCCGATTTGACGTTGGTCGCGGTGCGGGCGATGGTGCCGGTCGCGGGGATACCGCCAAAACCAATGGAGGCAAGATTGGCCACGCCCTGGGCGATCAATTCGGTGTTGCTCTTGTGTCGCCCGCCGATCATCCCGTCAGCCACCACGGCGCACAGCAACGACTCGATGGCGCAAAGTATGGCGATCGTCGTCGCTTCAGGGACAAGGGTTTTGGCTTTGTTCCACAAAGTGCTTACATCCGCCCATGAGCTGAGGGTAAATGGAAGCTGCGGCACGGGTAGGGTGCGGGGGATACCACCGAAGCGCGTCCCGATGGTCTGAATCCCACCGTGTGCGCCCGGCGCGTCGCTGGCCAGACCAAACCCAGCCGTGAGCACCGCGCCGACAACCACCACCACCAGCGCGCCAGGAACCCGCGGGGCAAAACGGCGCAGACCCGCCATCGCCAGTAATGCCCCGCCGCCCATCAGCAACGTGATCCAGCTCACACTGCCCAGATTGGCGATCAGTACCTGCCATTTATGAATAAATTCGCCCGGCGGTTCGGTTTGAACAGCGCCGGCAGCATCGGTCCAGGAGATGGTGAGTCCGAAAAAGTCCTTGATCTGCTGGCTGAAGATGATGACCGCAATGCCGCTGGTGAAACCAGTGGTCACCGGATAGGGGATGAATTTGATCAGAGCGCCCAGGCGTGTGATGCCCATGATGATAAGAATGATCCCAGCCATCAGGGTGCTGATCGCCAGACCTTCATAACCATGATTGGCGACGATGCCCGCCACAATCGCCATGAACGCACCGGCGGGGCCGCCGATCTGCACGCGCGAACCGCCTAGTAGTGAAATCAGAAATCCAGCAATAATAGCCGTATAAAGGCCTTGTTCGGGGCGCACGCCCGAACCAATCGCCAGGGCCAGACTCAACGGCAGGGCGATAATGCCGACGGTCAAGCCCGCCATCAGATCATTAAAGAAAAATGCCCGGCCGTACCCCTCGCGCAGGCAGATGAGAGATTTGGGCTGATAAAGTTCCAGCCATTGGATGAACCGTGATCGTTTGGTTGGTGAGGCGGAGGCGACAGGTTGTGAAAGTGCCATACGGGACAACTCCAGAGACAACGAACTATCGTTGTGTATCGACATTCATCCGGCAAAGGGGTGAAATACCCGGCGCTATATATCACATCGGCCAGATATTGTTATGACAGGCTGGTTACATGCCCCCAGTCATTTTCGCGGGTGTCGGCGAATTGGATTGTTGGCGCAGCGCCTCAATCAAGGACTGGATTTGCGCCGTGATGGCGTCGAGCTGCTGATGATGGGGATGGAGCGATTTGGCGTGCAAAGGCGCGCCGAAGGTGAGTTTGACGGAGCGCGGGAACAAAAAGGTGCGCAGCATGTCCGTTTCACGCCAGGGACTGTTCAGATAAGCCGGATAGATCGACGCGCCGCTGCGCAGCATCAGCAAGGCAACTCCGGTCTGAAAGGGCAGGAGCTGCTGGTCGGTTTCAATGCGTCCTTCGGGGAAGATTCCCAAAATGCGCCCCGATCGCAATGCGCGCAGCGCCATCCGCAGCGCCGATAGATCGCGCTGGTCGCGGCTGACAGGAATGGCGTCGATCAGGCGAAAGATCCACCTCAGACTTTTGCGCTGGTAATACTCGTGGGCCATCATCCAGACGATGGGCCGGGCGCAGGTGGATTGCAACAACAGCGGATCAAGACCGCTGGTGTGGTTGCAGACGAGAATCGCTGGTCCGCGCCGCGGCAATGGACAGGCCGAGGCTGGTTCCAGGCGATGGTAGCAGCGGGTGAAGATGCGGTTGACCGCCGCAAGCATCTGCAGGCTGGGGCGCTGCTCGGGACGATCAAATCGGATGGGGGTCTGATCCTGACTCACCGGCGAAGTTTTACCATGGAGCAGTGTTGTGGGAAACAAACCGGTCATATTGCTACGACGGGAGTTTCATATCCGGTAGCAACTGCTCGCGCAGCGCCTCAAACTCCTGACCCCAGCGCTGGCCACCGACATTTTTACCCTGCATGATGTAGAGCTGGGCCAGACGTTGCCTGGTCTGGTCAGCCAGCGAGGACAAACTGCTGTCGGCAGCGGCAATTTCGAGATTCGACTTGAACAGCTTGTACATCGCCTCCCAATACTGGTCATTGTCAACCAGCTCACCTTCAGGGTTATAACGTTTAGGCCCGCCTAATTTGCGTTCGCCGATCAGCCGGGTGTAGTAGGGCTGGGCGGTGCGGTAATCGCCCAGATCATACGCGGCATTGGCCAGGCCCAGTTGCACCACCGGATCATTTTTCTCCCCCAGCAGCGCCTGATAACGCTGCTCGGAGGCTTTGAGCAGTTGCTGGCGCCGGGCCGGATCATTCGTCAGGCGGGCAGCCTGCGCCTGCGATTCAGCGTCATAAACCCGGTACTGATAGACGGCATCTTTTTTGTTGGTCTGCGCCCATTGCACCAGATAACCCGTCAGGGCAGCGCGGGCAGCGGCGAGTTGTTCCATTTCCGGGCGATTAGCAGCTTGGCGTGCTGCCTCAAAATCGTTGTTCAGACGGGTCAGCAGATCGTAAATGATCTGCGCACCCTCATCACCGCCGCGTGTTTGCAGCAGTTCCACCAGGGCGTCGGTCGCCTGGGTGTTTTGCTTGAGATCCATGAACGCATCGACCCGGATAAACAGCGCCTGGGTCAGGAGCTGATCAGCCTGCGACATGCCTTTGACCGTGGATTCAAAATTGTTCAGAATTTCAATGGCGCGGGCGGGCTGATTCTGTACACGATTGGCCAGGTCAGCCGACATCAGCGTGGTCTGGGCCAGCACGCGCTGGGCGCGGCTGCGCTGCTGGGCGTCAGTCGTTGAACTGATCTGTCCCTGCGCTTCGGTGCGAACCTGCTGTGCCAGCGTCTGCACCTGTTCCTGCAGTTGACCCGCCTGATCGACAGGCAGTTTGGTTTTATCACCTGCGGTCTTGACGCGATCCGCGTCGAGACGCTGCTTAATGGCGATCATCTGAAAATAGCTGGCCCAGAGCTTGTTGGGATCATTCGGCAGCACTTTGGCGTATGCGGCCTGCGCCAGGGCATACTGGCCGGTCTGTTGGAGTTGACGGCCCGCCTGATAGGCCAGATCGATCCGGTTAAACGGTTCATCCACTGCCGCGGCCAGCACGCGCGTGTACAAGTCGTCAATGCGGGCGTTGCTTTCCCGATCCGCCAGTAAAGGGTTGATGAGCGCCATGGCGTTATCCAGGGCGAATGTGGCGTTGGCATTGGTCTTGAACCGCCCGACGAACGCCATGTACGCCTCGGCGGCATCGAGAGGTTGATTGTCCGCCTCCAGCAATACGCCGCGCAACAGCATGGCAGTGGCAATATCATCATTACCAATGCCTTGCTGACCTTGACGCGACAAAAACAGATCGGTCGCAGTCAGGGCACGCTTGATGGTGCTGGCATCCCGCGCTTCGTTCTGCGGCTTCATCGCCTCCTGTTCACCCTGGCGCATCAGCGCGCGAAGCATCAGTGAGTCGGCCTTGGTCAGATCGGTGCTGGGGGCAAGGCGGTCAGCCAGTTGCTGATAAATGACGCTGCCATAGGCGGGTTGTGCCTTGACCAGATTCACCAGTATCTGGTTGGCCTGCTCGTTAAGCTGCTTCTGCTGGCCAGGCGTGCTGTCAGCCCGGGCGGAGATGATGCGATATTCCATCATGGCGATGGCAGCGTCGGCACCAGCCTGCCAGGTTTTATTGTCCGCCGGGATGTTGGTTTTCTGCCAGGTGCGCAATTTCTCCAGTGCTTGCTGGGCTGCATCCAGTTTTTTATCCGTCAGATCGGCAACCACGGAGAAATAGAGCGCCTCATACGTCTGGCCAACGTCAGGCGGCGGGGTGGTCTGCTGGTCGATCACTGCCTGAAACTCTTTTTTCGCCTTGTCGTAATCATCGGCATCGCCGCGCGCAATCAACAGCTTGCCGATGCGGTTTTTTACCACGACCTGTACGCCACTGTCGGCTTCGTCCAGCTCGCGAAGTTTATCAATTGCCTGGGTGGCGATTTGTTTTCGCTGGGGATCAGCCCGATCAATCGACAATGCCAGCGCGTACTGGTTCATCGTGCGCGTGAAGTCAGCCGTTGTCAGCAGCGACTCCAGTTTGAGGTACTGCTGGGCGGCAGCGTCATTGGGCCGACGGATTTTATTGGCGATGGTTTCCAGGTCTTCGTTGCCGACGATCAGTGCGCGATCCAGAATCCGATCCGTCGCCAGTACAATCGGGTGCAGCGACGCCTGCAGGCGCGGATTTTCGCCCCAGAACTCCAGCGTGTTGACATCATTGTTGACCGATTCCGTGATCAACAGATTCGCCTGCTGCACCAGCAGATGGGGGTCTTTGATTTTAGGCAGCGTCGAATCGATCCCGGCGACAACGTGGTCGATCAGCGTCTGGCGCTGGTGCGGGCTGAGCTTGCTGTTGGGATCACCCAGTTTGCGCAAGGCGCTGAGTGTTTTGATGCTCTCCTGTTTTTCCTGCGGGACATGGTTGATCTCAAAAGCACGCTGGAGCAGTTGATCCAGTCCACGGCTGGCCAGTTCGGTGAACAGGGCATCGTCGCTGAGGGCATTGAGTCCGGTGGCAGCGTTTTTGGGTGTCGGGGTCGTCGGCGGAGTTTGCCCCTGCACCAAAATGGCGGGGCTGATGAGCAATAAACCTGTGGCAAGAACAGCGGTGAGAATGGATCGTGAACTGACCATGAAAGAACCTGGGGTGCCTTTTTTATTCATGGGACTGGGCAAAACTGATTTTCTTGAACTGGGCGTCGGTCACCGCCTCAAATACATGAATCGCATGGGCATAGGGGACATCTTTTTGCGGATGGATTTCCACCTGGATTTTATCATCACTCGTGCCGGCAGCGTTCAGCTCCTGATGCATCTGTTTGAGCGCTTCGGTCAACTGATCCATCTGCTGCAACCAACTTTCCTGGGTGGAGGCGTCGATGGTCATGGCGATACGCCCAGCCCGGACATCAAACTTGCTCGGATCCGCCCGGTTGCGATCAACCCGGATTTCCAGTGGCGTATCAGGAACCGTGTTATCAACCGCCGCCTGCCCGACACCGCTTTGCTTGATCGGCACGTTGCTGGTCAGGTAGCGCTCCACGCCGCCAAAACTTCCGGCCAGCATCAGGAAGATCAGGATCACCATGACCACGTCAACCAGCGGCGTCATGTTCGGCCCGGCGTCGTAATGAACTTTTTTCGATCCTCGGATTCGCATGCGTTGCTCACTTCTTAGCCTGCACCGTTTCAGTTGCGAAGTTGACGTTTTTCACATTCGCTTGTGCCGAAACAAATAGAACCGGTTCGAGCAGACGATAAGGCATATCCTGTTCGCCGCGGATGATCACTTTGAACTCGGGATTGTTGGCGCGGGCGGCCTTGAGCAGATCCAGCAATGGGCGCTCGATCTTGCCACCGCGGTTTTCCTCGAATTTCAACTCGGTCGTGTCGTGATGTCCGGGCAGTAAAGCAGTCACCATCGGCAGCGGCTGATTGATGTTACGCACGTTTAGCGTCAGTGTGTTGCCCAGGTCCTTGATATCCTGTCCCAAAATGGCTTTGGGCAGCGTCATCTCTTCAGCACCGCTGGTCACGCCGATCTTGGCCACCAGCATGAAGAAGATGATCAGACACATCACCACGTCAATCAGGGGCGTGACGTTGGGATGAGTGACGTTGCTTTCGGGCATGGAGTGCTTGCGCATGGCTGGCTCCTTTTTACAGTTTCAATCGATCGGCTTGCTGGTGGCCAGTGGCCGCAGCCAACTGGCGCTGTGACCGATTTTATCTTGCGCGATCTGCAACGGATCGCGCAGTCGTTCAGGTTGATGCAGGTGTTGGCGATGGTTCGGGGGCAGCCCGTTTGACCGCCGGTGACGGTGCAGCACCAGTCCGCGGGGCGGGTTTGCTGTCAGCCGGTTTGATCATCAACAGCAATTCTTCAGCAATCAACGCGCCGCGAACGGTCAACCGATCAACGATCGTTCTCAATATCCCAAAACAAGCCAGGGCGGGCACGGCCAGAAACAGACCCATGAACGTATGGGCCAGGGCGATGGCGATACCGCCAGCCAGTTGCGCCGGACTGGCGTTGCCTTCAGCCCGCTGCATCGCGTCGAACGCGACGATCATGCCCAGAACCGTACCCAGCAGACCCAGCAGCGGCCCGAGGTTGCCGATGATATTGAGGTATTCGATCTTGCGGAATTGCTCCGCCGTCTGCTCGCCGACGCTGGTCTCCATCGCTTCGCGCATGGCGTTAAAGCTGGGGGCGCGCTTGAGGGCGGGATTGAGGGCGCGGGAGATAAAGCTCGGGTCGTTTTCAGTGAACTCGATCAGCTCGCGGAACTGACGATTGGAGATCATTTCGCGAATGCGATCAGTGCTCTCCTGGGGCATGAGGACGCTCGGCCGGTTCTTGATAAATCCCTGGATAATCAGGGTCAGGGCGTAGACCGACAGCAGCGAGATCGTCACGGTAATCGCGTCAACGTGGTTAACGATCAATTTCAGCAGCACGGAAATCGTTCCCGGCTGATCCAGGACATCGCCTCCTTCAGCCGCAGCATCCTGCGCCCAGCCGGAGGAGACGAACATCGCTCCGCCGGCCAGTATCGCCACCAGCAGCGTGATGCGTAACATTGCGGGGAATCGACTCATAGATCAGTCCTTTCTTACTCGTAGGCAAATCAACTCTTTAATCATGCCGGCGCGCCAGATTCAGCGTCGCTGATTGTTTTTTGTTTCATTCGCCGGATTCAGCCATCCGCTAAAACTCGTCCACCGCCGCCAGTTTGAAGACTCCGCCATGGTCAGCGGCGATTTTTTTCAATAGTTCGACAAACGGCGCGGCATGGGCTGTCAGAGCGCCTTTTTCATCCGCACTGACAAAGGCGATGGTGTTGATCTTGGCACGTCCGTCTTTATTCAACTCCGCCAGTACCCCGCTGACACGATCGTTGGCGTTGAGCGCAAATTCAAATTCGCCATCAGTCAGAAAATAGATGAGCTGAGGTTGCATTCTGAACGCCAGTTGCAATGCGGGGATTGGGTTGGAATCAGGCCCGGGGGTGACAGAATTGAGAAACTCATACGCACGGCGCTTACCTTCAGGATTGGCAGCGAGCAGGCGCGTTTTGTCCAGCGGAATGGCGAGGTTGTTGTTGAAGAAAATGACATTGAAGAACTGCACCGGTTTAAGCGAATCGATTGAGCGCCGAATCTGGTCTTTCAGGATGTCCAGTTTCGGGCCTGTCATGGAACCGGAAGCATCGCAGATGAAAAGGATCTGGGTGGCGTTACCGCTGGTTCCCATGAACCGGCTTTTAGGTCCCACCCCGCCACCGCCGCCGGGAATACCGAATGGCGCTGCCCCGCTGCCGATGTCGCCCTGACCCGTGCCCATGCCACCTTGCCCGCGACTGCCCGCATTAGGCCCGATTGCCAGCGGGTTGGTTCCTTCGCTGGATGATCCACCACCCATCAACGACTGATTCAGCGTCTGCACCTGCGTGTTACTCAGACTGGCTGCGTTAACAGGAATATTGGCATCCATGTCCTGGGTATTGGCACGGTTGGGATCATCGCCCAGACCGGGATTGGGAATACCGCCAATATCAGCCCCTTCGATCAGGGTCGAATCGGGAATGATGATCTGTTCGCGGATGACGTTGTAGACCTGCTGAACCTGGGTCGCCAGCAGGATCCCAGCGATCACGATGGCGGCATGCAGAAGGAAACTGGTGACAAAGGGAAATACACTCTGCACCCAGCGCTGCTGCCAAAAACTGATATGGACACTGGCTGGCGATAGTTCGTCGATAGTTGCCTGCCGATCCACATCCGTACCCGTCTCGGCAACGCCAGCAGTTGGTTGGTGCTGGGGATCCGATGGTCGAGGAGCAGTTGTGTCAGCCATATAGCACCTGTTATCGAGCTGGCCAGTTTGCTGCCCGGTTCGTCCCTGCGGGTTTGGCGATTGAAATAGCCTGTTTTGCGCAACAACCGTTTGCCGGGCGCAAGAACCGGAAGTATTACACGATTTAACCGCTGTAATGCAACTTAAATGTATCATTAGCTCACTTTAATTGTTGCTGGACAGCGCGATGGGTCAAAAAGTGATAACGATTCCTGGCCGATCCAGTCAAAAGCCCGTGATCGGGCGATGCGCATCGGCCGTTCCTCGGCGCAACAGATGGAATAATTTTTGTCCATTCGACCGGATAAACTCAGTTTGTAGATCGTATTATGACCGTTAAACTGCCAGCCTTGGTTTGGGTCGAACGGGTTTTACCGATAAAAAATCAGAGATAAAGAACTTCTGCCGGTGTCGAGAATCCTGCTGCTCATTCCGCTGATTCTTTGGATGGCTTGGCCGCAAGCGGTCAGTCAGGGCGATTTTCTGCGCCCGATCTGGTTCAGCCTGCTGCTCTATCTGACAGGTTACCTGATGCTGGTTTTGCTCATGGCGGGTTGGGCCAGACAGATTCTGAGCAAAGCCGGATCGCATCAGCTTTATCGCCGCATCAGCCGGTTTAATCGCGGGATGTTTTTGGCCCGGCTGGTGGTTCTGTTATGGATGGGGGTTGGCCTGTTTTTTTTGGGCTGGCGTGTGTTTGTCGGTCATGTGCTGAGGCTGGACTCACTGGCTTTTGATTTGCCATCGTTGCTGGTGGGGGTTGCCCCGTGCTACCTGGCGTGGATGGGGCTGTGGTGGAGCCAATATCCAACGGAACGCGCGGTGCGCGAACAGGGCATTCTGATAAATTTTGACCACAATCTGCCCGTCCACCAGCCGCCGGAATGGTGGAGCTATTTTACCAGCCACCTGCGGTTGCAGATTCTGTTTACACTGGCGCCGGTTGTGCTGATCCTGGCAATTGTCGATGTGGTGAACGTGGCCATGCTGCCACTGGTGCGATACCTGTCACCATCGCTCCATTCGGCGGTGCAGCAGGGGGTTATCTTTGCAGCCGTTGCGATGATTTATCTTTTTTCACCGGAACTGCTCCGGCGGTTGCTGCGCACCAGCCCCTTGCCCGATTCGCCGCTGCGCCGGCAGTTGCTGCAGATGGCGCAACGCCAGGGTTTGAGGGTTCGTGATATCCTGCTTTGGCAAACGCATCACAACATCTGCAACGCTGCCGTCATGGGCTTGTTGGGCCGTTTTCGTTATGTGTTGCTGACCGATCTGCTTCTGGAGACGATGACCGATGAGCAGATCGAAGCGGTCTTTGCCCACGAAGTTGGGCATGTCGTGCATCGTCATATGCTCTGGTATGTGCTGATCATTGTCATATTGGTGCTGACCTTGACGGGGGTTGAACCGTTGCTGGGGCGGTTCTGGCCGGGCATGGGCCATACCGTGTGGCTGGGGTTGTCGGCCGATCTATGGTTGACCGGGCTGGCGACGGGGGCGTTTATCCTTGGATTCGGATTTTTATCACGCCGGTTCGAGCGGCAGGCGGATGTTTTTGCGGCCCGTGTGATCGAACAATTCAACCCTGTACGGCTCGGCGCTGGCAGTGATTTTGATTCCGATCCGCAGTCGGGTTCGCGCCGATTGGCAGCGGTCGGGCCATACGGAGCAGGCATTTTTTCCAGCGCGCTCAATCGCGTGGCCTCGATCAATAACATTCCCACCATTGCCCGGCGCTGGGGCGGGGGAAGTTTCACCCAATATCTGACCTACCGGCTGGATCGATGCATCGAATGGGCCAACCATTTTCTCCATGGCAGCATTGTCTGTCGTGTGCGCTATCTGCAAAACCTGGGGGCGGACCGGGGAAAAACAGCCCGTTTTGATCAAAGCATGAAGCGTCTTTACAGCCTGCTGCTGATTCTGCTAGCCGGCGCGATCATGCTGGTTTGCTACGGGCAGATTTTTAACACGGTCTGATCGAATGATCCGACCAACTGGCGACTTACCGGCATAACCGGATCAATGCCGCGGCAGCAGCCAGACGGACATCGCTGTCCGGCGACTCCAGCAACGGTTGGAGATAAACCTGGGCATCATTGCGCCCCATCTCCGCCAAGGCCATGGCCGCCAGAAGCTGGATGCGCGGGTCTTTTTCACGGGTGGCGTTGGCGGCAATCGTATAACCCGCATCGGAACCGAGCATGCCCATCGCCCGGGCCGCCGCCAGTTGGACTTCGATATGCTCAGCCGTCAGCATGGCGGTGATATGAGGCGTGACCCGTTGATCGCGCGGGCCAGCCAGCGCCAGCACCGCAACCATCTGGTAATCCGTATAAGCACTTTGCGAAGCGGCGACCAGTTTTTCCAGACCTTCCATACTTCCCAGCCGCCACTGCGCTTCAGCCACCTGCAAAAGCACGGCGGGATCGCGGTCGTAGTCCATGTCACGCAAAATGGTCAGACCGGTCGGTTCGCCCAGCAGCCCCAGCACCATCGCGGTGTCCGCCCGCAGCGACGCCTGCGGATGAGCGGCAAAGGTTTCCAGATCGAGGCTGTGACGATAATCGCCCAGACGATGCAGGGCGTAACGCACCGCAATCTGCACGCTGGGGTCGGGGTCTTCGACCAGATTCAGCAACTTTGTTTTGGCAGCGGCAATTTTTCTTTCGCCTGTCGCCATCGCCGCAGAAAAACGCACGATCGCTTCCGGGTCGCTCAGGGCATCGGTAATCGCTTCATTGCTTCCTTCGCCGCCGAGTGTTTTCAGCGACTCAATGGCATGGGCGCGAATCAACGGATCATCCGACCGCAGCGCCTGTTCGATTTCTCCGGTTGCCCGACTTTGCAGCTCCGGCGAAATCGGCATGTCCTTGGCCGGTGGTGGTGGTGGAGCCTGGCGCGGATTGGGCGCCCACTTTGGCCCCTGCTTGAATTGCGGTTTGGCGCAACCGGTCAGAACATTCACAAAAACAATCGCCAGACTGAGTACAACCAGAGGGGCGGGGCTTCGATAAAGTTTGGGCATGGGAATTATCTTCGGCAAAATTGAAAAAGTTACCAGTATGCAAACAGTTCATTTTAAGCTGAATTTCATATCAATCGCGCCACAAGGGGCCAGCAACACAAAATCGCCGGTCGGTTCCAATAAACCCGTGCTGGTGAGTATGCCGATGATAAGCACAGACCCGTGCTGGCTGATATTTTTCGTCAACTTCGTCGTACAAAGCGTTCGTCAGCTGCGGCTGAACCTGCGCCAAGCTCGCCAGCTTGCGCGTCAGTCCTTGAACAAAATGATCTGCAAACGCTGCTGAAACGACCAGCGGTCAATCTGGATACACCTGAATTGCAGCGGTTTCTGGCTGATAAACGTGTCCTGGTCACGGGGGCGGGCGGGTCGATTGGTTCAGAAATCTGCCGTCAGATCATGAAATTCTGTCCGGCGTCGCTGGTATTGGTGGAGCAGGCGGAGAATGCCCTGTTTGAAATAGATCAGGAATTGCGCCAGCGCTGGATGGGCATGAATCTGGTTCCGTGTGTGGCGGATATCGGTGACGCCCAGCGCTTGGATGACATTTTCACCGCCCAGCAACCACAGGTTATTTTCCATTGCGCCGCCCATAAGCATGTGCCCATGATGGAAGCCAACCCCGGCGAGGCGATCAAGAACAACATTCTGGGAACGCAGATTCTGGCCGATGCAGCGTTGGCGCACGGCTGCGCGGCGTTTGTGATGGTCAGCACCGACAAGGCGGTCAACCCGACATCCGTCATGGGGGCAACCAAGCGCGTGGCGGAAATGTACGTGCAGTCGCTCAATCACAATCAGGCCGGTGCGCCGTGGGCCGGGCCAAACTCATCAACGCGCTTCGTGGCGGTGCGTTTTGGCAATGTGCTGGGTTCATCCGGCAGCGTGGTGCCGATTTTCCGTAAACAAATTGCCGCTGGCGGGCCGGTCACCGTGACCCACCCGGACATGAAGCGCTACTTCATGACCATCAGCGAAGCCAGCCAGTTGGTCTTGCAGGCTGGCGCCATTGCCCAGGGTGGCGAAGTGTTTGTGCTGGACATGGGTCAGCCGGTGAAAATTCTTGACCTGGCCCGCGATATGATCCGCATGGCCGGGCTGACCGAGGGGCAGGATATCGATATTGCGTTCACCGGCGTTCGTCCCGGGGAAAAACTCTACGAAGAATTGGCGCTGACCGATGAACAGACGCGCCCGACCAGCCACCCGAAAATCCGGGTCTGGCAACTGACGCCCATCCCCGCGCAGGAATTGGAGCAGATGCTCCATCGCCTGTCGCGCGTGATTAATGCTTCGTCCCAGAAAATCGTCGAGGTGTTGCAGCAATGTGTCAGTGAATATCGGCCTGCTGCCAGCGCCAGCCAGTCATCCGTCACAACCATGCCGGTGATGCCAGCACCGGCTGCTGCGGCTGCGCCAGCCACCATCACGGATCAGGCCAGTGCGCTGCGATTGTTGGTCGCGCAGGCCCATCGTGCAGCCTGAAGCTACCACTGGTGATAATCCAGCCCCATGCTCTCAGCGATGATCTCGGCAATATGCTTCAGTTGCGACGAGACCTGATGGCGATGCAGCATGCCGGAGATATTCATCGAACAACCCGCCTCATTACAGACCGTCACCGGCGCCTCGGTGGCGCGGATGCAATCAGCCTTGTCTTTGACAATCGCCCCGCTGATGGCCGGGTATTTCACCGCGAACGTTCCCCCGAAGCCGCAGCACTGATCCGTTTTCTCCAGCGGGACAAAATCAACATTCCCCAGGCTTTTTAGCAGATGTGATGCTTCGGTCGTCAAGCCCAGACCGCGGGAATGACAGGTGTAGTGAAATGTCGTCCGCTGTTGGTCGGGCAGGGCAAAACGGGACAGATCAACCCGCAGCACCTTCACCAGAAATTCGACGAATTCATAGGTGTTGCGCCGGACGCGCTTCAGGCCGTCCTGCCACGAGGCGTCGTTGCCCAGCACCTGTTCATAGTGGCTGCGCATCATGGTGGCGCAGGAACCCGACGGGGTGACGACGTAATCGTAATCCTGAAAAATCTCGATGAATTTTTTCGCCAGCTCAGCGGTTTGCGGATGAAAACCGTTGTTGTAAAACGGTTGACCGCAGCAGGTCTGATTGGCGGGGAATTCGACGCTGCACCCCAGCTTTTCCAGCACCTTGGTCACCGCAATACCCACGTGAGGGTAGAACTGATCAGTCAAACAGGTGATGAATAAGGCAACGCGCCAGGTGACAGGTGGTGCATGATCAGGCATGACGTCTGCGCATCATAAACAGACCTGCCAAACCCGCAAGAGCCAGGCAACCCGGTTCGGGGATCGCCGTGTAAATAGCACTGCGGTAGTCTTTCAGGTCAATGCCGTACAGTCCATCGGGTGCCGCAATCGAGGCGTTGTTATAGGCTGCAAATAAAGCTTGACTGGCTGATTGGTTTTTGTTGACTTCCTGATGACCGGTGTAGGCGGACACTGCCGCCACCTGCCACTCTCCGGCAGTAGTATTCCAAACGAACCAGCCACCGCCGGAGTCGCCTGCGGCTAGCATCGCTTCGCCTTCAATCGCATACGAAGAATTGGGACCATCGAACAAAGCGGCGAGAACATCGGACGTATAGGGAGAATCTTTTGGTGTTTGATCAGCCAGTTCGGCGACAATGACATTTCGCCCGAAAACTGGAGAGGATGAATACGCACTTGTTACCGAGTATCCGTAGGTGTCGCCG
>WBZR01001173.1_pt1 | contig 34787 bp, 31 predicted proteins | sample 5204231 | NCBI WGS metagenome assembly WBZR01 (sample SAMN12412403, study PRJNA552823) | activated sludge metagenome | isolation source: activated sludge from anammox sidestream of wastewater treatment plant... | place: USA: Virginia | collected 2017-08 | reverse complement strand
TCGCACTTGGCAGACAAATGTGGAACATAGTTGACGTAGTTGTAGGAATAGGACTTTTAATATCAATATTTATGAAACCAAAGAAAAGCCAGCCCTAAAAGCAAGCACATTTGCAATTCGCACAAGCCAACGCACAGACCAAAAATTGCAAAAGAGCTTGCTTTGCCAACGCAGAGAAAAATTGTTTTTAAAAAATTTCCCAACGCTTCAAAAAAAATAAAAATACACCGACACACAGCCCGACAAACACAGCAGAAAATGACACGGAAACTCAATATTGACAAGGCATACAGCGACACGACAGACAGAAGGCCAGCAGGTAACAGCGGTTTTGCAAAAAAGCGGGTTCAGTGGTTAATTGAACATTCTACCTCGCATCAACTTTTGTGCTATGTTGACAGTTTTGAGCTCCGAAATCCGCTTCTTCGCAAAGCCGCCAAACGTTGTGTGTAACCTTAAACAAACAGCGGTACAATGAAAGACTATTACAAAACATTAGAAATAGACTTCGGGGCGGACATCTTGACTGTAAAAAAAGCATACAGAAAACTTGCCTTAAAATATCACCCAGACAAGAATAAAGCACCTGATGCTTCACAAAAGTTTATTGAAATTACAGAAGCCTACGAAGTCCTTCAAGACCCTGTTAAGAAACAAGAGTACGACAGACTGTATCAGCATTATTACAAAACAAAGACACAAAAAAACGCTCCACAACCTGACTACGAACAGGCTTATCAAAATAGACGAAGAGAGTGGGAAGATTACGGTAAACAAAAAGCCAAAGAATATTCATCAATTCCTTTCGAGGAATTTGCAAGACGACTTCTCAAAGAAATCAGCGTTGGGGCTAACTACATTCCTAATATAATCGCAATTTTATTTGTAGGAGGTGGTGCTGTTGGAATGTTCACTATTCTACCAAAAGCTTTTGATGACAATGGAGGTCTTGGCATTTTTCTGTTGCTAATGATATTTGGATTAGGCTACCTTGCTTATAGACTTTTCCTCGTTGCACAGGCTGACTACAAAGAAGAAAGAAAACGTAAAATTATAAACAACAATAAATAACAATTAAAATGGAAGGATTAGTATTACTCGCTATTTTCGGTGGAATTGCTTTTGCAATCGCTCATTTCTTAGGCAGAAAAAGACAAATCGGCTTTGGTTGGTCATTTTTCTTTTGCTTATTTTTAAGTCCAATTGGTGGCTTTATTACTACAATGCTAAGCAGAAAGTATTATGACCCAAACCCACAGCCTTCAAATGCTAAAAAAGTTTGGGGTTGGATTTTGATTATTCTTTTTTCCCTTAGCGTTATCGGACAACTTATGCGTTTAGGTAGTGGACACGGAGATGCGAGTGCTTTAAATGCTTTGTTTATGGCAATTGGCTTTATTGGGCTTGGATTCTATCTGATAGAACTCGGAAAAGGAAAAAGTTTTAACACGGAAGCACTAACTAAAACAGACGATTAATCCGTTTTTTAGTGAATTTATCACGCAGAATGCGATTTTTAAAGAATTGACATTTGGTTATTCGAGAAAAAGAACTAAATTTGCGTGAAAATTTCACGAGTATGCTGATTAGATTTGCAATAAGTAACTTGTTTTCCTTTAAAGAGGAAACAGAGTTCAACTTGCTTCCGAGCAAGGTAAAAAGGTTATCTCACCACAAATACAACAAAAGCGGTATTGAGGTGCTAAAACTGTCTGCACTTTATGGAGCAAACGGCTCGGGAAAGTCGAATTTAATTCGCTCCATATCGTTATTGAAGATGATGATTGTAAGAGGGGTTATTCCTAACTCTCTGACAAGCCAAAAGTTTAAACTCTCTGAGTCTTCACAAACAGAACCCATTGAATTAGCAATTGAATTTTTTGCCAATAATGCTATTTATTATTATTCTATTGCTATAAATGACGGAATAATAATTGATGAATATTTCAGTTCCAATGATGATAAGCAAGAAGATGAAATGATTTTTCATAGAAAATATGAAAATGGAAAAACATCAATTTCATTCTTTAAAGAATTTGATGAAATCAAAGAGAATTTGACTTTAAAGAAAATAATAGAAACTGACTTAATAAAACCTAATCAGCCTTTATTTTCTCTTTTAAATTCCATCAGCAATGATGCTTTTATTGATATTAAGGTTGCCTACAATTGGTTTGAACACGGATTAACCATCATTTATCCCGAAACAAAAGCAACAGGTTTGGTCTTAGAAATTGAATCTAAAAAGGGATTTAAAGAGTTTGCCAATGAATTGATGTGTTCTTTTAATACAGGAATTACCAACCTAAAAGTAGATGTTAAAAGTGTAGAGGAGTTTTTTGGAAAAGACAATCAAAAAGAAGTAGATGAAATAAAGGCAGAGCTAAAAAATAATCCTGACAAGAAAATTGGATTGGTTACAAATGCTGCAACATCAGAAGAAGTTGTTGTTGTGAACGATAGCGGGAAAATTTTAGCAAAACGACTTTTATTTGAACACAAAGGCGACAAGAGTCAAAATGTAGAGTTTCGATTTGACGAAGAATCAGACGGCACAAGAAGACTTTTAGAATATTTACCTGCAATAAATAGCGTAATACAAGATTCCCCTACCTTTATAATTGACGAAATAGAAAGAAGTATTCATCCTTTAATTATCAAAGAAATTATCAGTAAGTTTAGCAAAGATAAATCAACAAAAGGGCAACTGATTTTTTCAACTCACGAATCAAATCTTTTAGACCAAGAAATTTTTAGAACAGACGAGATTTGGTTTACAGAGAAAAGTATTTTGGGCTCGACAAAACTATATTCGTTAAGTGATTTTAAGGAACATAACACCATTGACATAAGAAAAGGTTACTTAAATGGCAGATACGGAGCTATTCCTTTTTTAGGAAATTTACAGGACTTAAATTGGCATAAATTTCAAGATGAAAAGGAATAAGATATACGAAAGACGAGAACCGACAAAAGATGGGAAACTCTATTTTATTTTTTGCGAGGGAGATAAAAGAGAAACGACATATTTCTACTTTTTTAACCGAATTGCTTCACAAATCATTATTCAAATTGTGCCGATAGAGGACGGTAAAAACTCACCAATGGGTCTGTACAATAATGCTTGTCAAAGCCTGTTAAAAAGCGAAGAAAATCCGAATCCTTCTTATGCAATAAATGAAGAAGACGAAGTTTGGTTTATTATAGACACAGACAAATGGGGTGACCAAATCAACACATTAAGAGAAAAGGTATCCCAACATCAAAATTGGTTTGTTGGACAAAGTAATCCGTCTTTTGAAGTTTGGTTGTATTATCATTTTAGAAATCAGAAACCCGAAAATCCCGTAGAAAATTGGAAAGATTATTTAAACACAATTGTAAATGGAGGTTTTGATAACAGAAAACATCCAGTTTACATTGAAACAGCCATAACAAATTCATCAAACAATTATTCAGCGACAGACAATATTCCCGATAATATTACAACGGAGTTATTTTTGCTTGGACAAAAAATATTTCCTCTTGTCAAGCCAGACATTGATATACTCTTAAACCAACTAAATGAATAAAAAGGCTACACACAACAAGGGTTTGGCGTAATTGGCTTGCCAACGCACAAGGCAACCGCACAAAAGCCAACTACGCCAAGCCCCGAGACGTTGGTGGCAATGCTAACGGACGACAACAGTAAACACTTAATGACAAAAAAATAAAGACAGATGACAGTTATTAAAACAATTTGGACAATTATTCGCTGGATTTGGGGAGTGACAATGTGTTTGGCTTCGATTGGCGGGTTTGCAAGCGGAGAATTTATTGCAGCATTTTTTACACTAGCATTCGGACTGATTTTGCTACCACCTGTAACAAAAGCGTTGTTTAAGAAAAAAAATATAGAAAACTACTCTCAACAATTTTCCAACGAACAAATTAACCCTATTTCAAGTGAAACTCAACCATCATCAGACAAGCTAGTTAATGTAACAAGTAGAACCGTTGGCAGCAATAAAACTGAAATGACAATTGAACTTAATGAAAATAAAATTGTGGAGTTATTGAAGCAGAAACAACAACAAAGAGAAAGCGAAATAAAAAATTTCAACTATGTTCCAATGCAAATTCAGCGACAAGGCATTCAGTTACTTGAAAGCATAAACATACTTAATACAACAAAAAGTCTTGACACGCTTATAGGACGATACGATTTCATTCAAAAAATGTATGACGACTTTGTTAAAGCATCTTACAACAGCAGATACATTTCAGACATTCAACGGGCAATTGACGAGTATAAAACAATGTATTATGACCGTATTATTAAGGATTTTGAACTTCAACTTTTAGTTCATCCAAATCACGAAAATTTAAAAGAATATTACTCTTTGTGTTTATTCAACTGTTTTGAAGGATTTTATAATGAACAAATAGAACAAATTGGAGCATTGAAAAAAGACGATGCTAAACAAAGACGTAAAGAAAAAATAATTGAAGTCGGAAACCAGACAATTTCTGAATTTGATAAAAATGATTCTGATGGCGAAAAGTTCAAATCACATTTAAATGCTTTAAAAGAAAAACTTGCAAATCTTGACAGTGTTAACAAAAGCACAACTGTTAATGCTCAACAGAAATCAATTACAGTAGGAGCATCAGTTGTTATTAACAAAAACAGTTCTTTTGAAATTACATTGTATAATGGAGACCAAAACATTATTCAAAAAGTTACATCAATTTTGAAAGACGAAAATACTTGGAATAAAGCACCAAAATTGCTTCCTCTATTTTCGTTGCACGACATAAGATGTAAAGAAGTTGATGAATACATTTTAACTTACAAACCTATTTATCAAGATAAACTACAAAAACGGCTCGTTAATTCTACTGAATATCAAAATGCCTCAGACAAGGACAGAGAGCATATTGAAGACGAGTTTAAATATGAAGTAATTGACGAACTACCTGAAAGAGCAGATTGCGACTTGGTAATTTTATTTGACAATTCTGACATTGATGTCTCAATAGACAATGAGCTTGTCAAAAAGTATGGATACGAGGTGATTTCTAAATATTTTGGGTTAAGCCATTACAAAGACAAAATTGCTACTCATTGGGAGCGAAAGGATTTTGAAGATTTAATAAAAGCTGATTTGGTTTACACAGCAGACGAACTCTCAAAGGATGAAGTCCTTAATTCTCAAACCTTAAAAACTTTAAACCTAATATGTGAGAAAGAAGATGGATTTTTTAAAAGGAAAAACAAAGCAATAGAATACATAAACGAGAACAAAGAACTTTTGAAAAATATCGGAAAACACATAACAACAAGAAATTTATTTAAGCTAAAGCCATTACCGAATGAATTTTCAGATTTAAACATCAATGACATTGAAAAATATTGGATGTTTCTTTCAGAATATGTAAAATTAATTGCTGATACATTTCAAAATTCAGAAAGGAATTATGAAGAAAGAAATAGAGATAACTCTTGGATAAAAGGTTTTACAATTGAAAAAGCAGAGGATTACAACTCAAATTTTATCTGTTTACATGCAAGAGAAGAATGCAAAAAGAAATTTTCAAAATCAAATCCCCCAAAATTACCATTTCACGTAGGATGTAATTGCCATTTGAGAACTCAAATTTAAATCAACATTATGGAGAGCGGACAAAATACAACAGAGTTATTATTGCAAATATTAAATACGTTTAACAAAATGCTGGACGAGCAAAAAAACACGAATGAACGTTTAAACAACATTGAAGGGCTTGTAGCGAAAGTTGAAAAAGTTAGTAAAGAGGTTCAGTATGAGTTAAACAGACAAATGGCATCAAGAATTAAATAGTTTAACGTGGACAGAAAAAAAAGCACAGCCACCAACACGGGTTTTGCGTCAGGCGGGGTGACGTGCAAACTTGAAGCTTTGTGCTTCTATTCAAGTTCAGTGCAGGTTGACAGTTTTGTGCTCCGAAACCCGCCCGAACGCAAAGCCCGAAAACGTTGGCGGCAATTATAAAACAACACCCTGCATATGAATGAACTTTACCAATCTTTAGGACTTAAAACTAATCTTTTTTCAAAATTCTCCGCAGAGGAAGAAGCCGAATATTTGAATGATATTTATGTTCAACCAAAATACTTCAATACCCTTTATGGTAATTTAAAAGATGCAAGTAGTAGGTTTATTATCGGTTCGAGAGGAAGTGGTAAAACTGCTCTCATTCTGCAACTTAAAAAGGCATTAGAGGAAAATAATGTATATACTTTTCTTTTAGATAACTTTGAAAATATTCCTAACAAAAACAATGAGAAACATTTCATTTTAGAAATAATACAAGGTATCACATCGGATTTTAGCCTTATTCTTTCCAAAAATCCTCAACTAATAAAGAAACTTGACAAGTTTGAAAAAGAAAAATTGTCTTTTATTATTCAGGAATTCTTCAAAACACTAAGCAAACGAGAATATCTAGAGCGAAATGACAAAATCAAACGGTTCAAGGCAAAAAATGCTTTAAAAGAATTTATTAATTCATATCTAAATAAACCAATTAATCTTCTTGTATCAGGAGGTATAGAAATTCTTTCGGACACAGTTGCAAAATCGTTGGGACTGCCTAAAATTCAAAACGAAGAGTTCTATAAAAATTACATCCCTGAATTCAAAACAAAAGTTCCTGAAAAGAATATTTCATTTGACTCTTATGATTACAATTCTTTAAAAGAAATTCTAATTGACTTATCTAAAATCATTAAAAAGGTAGGTTATCATAATGTTGTCATTATGATTGACAAAATTGATGAAAATAGAAATCTCCGAGGAGCGATAAATGACGTTTGTAATTTCATCGAAGAAATTCTTAAAGATACAAACCTACTAATGCAAAATGATTTTGGGGTTGTATTTAGTATTTGGGACGAAGTAAGAAATGTTCTTGCGTCAAGAGGTGTTCGATTTGACAAATTCAGACCAATTGATGTAACTTGGACAAGCAATGAAATACTTGAAATTATCAATAAGCGTATTTCATTCTTTTCAAAAAAGGCAAAAAATATCCAAGACCTTTTGGTTGACGCTAGCGAGAAAGACAACATCATAATGTTGGCTAATTATTCTCCTAGAGATTTGTTTCATTTATTAGCAAACATCTATGATGAGCAATCTATAATAGACAGTAGTTCGACCTACTTTTCAAGAGAAGCAATTAATAATGGTAAGCACAAATTTTGCAAAGAGTATGAATATTACGCATTGTTTCCGTCAAACAGAAATTCAAAGGATGACGTATTTAGAAATATAAATAGATTGCTGAAAACAGGAAAAATTACACTTCGCTCAAATGATTTAGCTTCTATTCTAAAAGTTAACCCAGGTACGGCAAACTCTTACATTAAAATAATGTCTGACTTTAATTTTATCAAAATGACAGATGAACAGTATGTTTATGTTGTAATTGACCCGAAAATAAAATATCTAATTGAAAACAAAGTTGCTGAAATATAAATAACTGCCGGTAACATCGTATTGGCAATAGTGGGGCTGACAGCTATAAGCTCAACATTTGTAATTCTATTTGGCTTATGTGCATATGCCGGGCTGACGTTTTTCAAATTCCCCACCATCGCCAATACGTAAACCGTTATCGGTCAGCTTAAAAGACGACAAAAAAGGGAAAAAATCTAAATGAAAATATTTGCTGAAACGGAAAGACTAATTTTAAGAGAAATTCTCCAATCAGACTTGGACGGAATGTTTGAACTTGACTCTGATCCTGAAGTTCATAAATATTTAGGTAACAAAATAGTATCGGACAAAAATCAAATTGCAAAAGTGATAGACTTCGTCCGTCAACAGTACATTGATAATGGAATTGGACGGTGGGCAGTTATTGATAAAAGAACTAACGCTTTTATCGGTTGGACAGGATTGAAGTTTGTAACTGAATTAACAAATGGTCGCAAGAACTATTATGACTTGGGCTACAGACTAATAAGAAAATATTGGGGAAAAGGAATTGCAACCGAAACTGCTTTAATATCATTAGATTATGCTTTTAATAAACTAAAAATAGACGAAGTTTATGCAGCCGCAAGTTGTGAGAATTTAGCTTCAAACAAAATTCTCCAAAAAGTTGGTATGAGCTTCATTGAGACTTTCTACTATGAAGACATAATGTGTAATTGGTATAAAATTGACAAAGATAATTATGAAAGCAAAAAGCCGAACCGCTAACAGCACCTACCCAAAAGGCGGGGTTTCGTGTTTCAAAGACAGTTTAGTGGTTAATCAAAAATTAGTTTTTCAAATCAAGTTTTGTGGTAAAAGTCCCGCCCTTCGGGTAGCTGCAAACCGTTACAGGCAACCCGTGATGACAGTGCTAATATCAAACTGACGAGTATTAATTTAAAACAGAATATGCAACGACTTGACGAAATAGTTGACCTTTATCTTAATATGGACACCAACTATGCTTTAATGATTACGGGTGACTGGGGGGTTGGCAAGACACACTATTTTAAACATACACTAAAAGGCAAAATTTCTGCAACACCTGTTTTTCAGGATAATTCAAAAAATTACCGCCCAATCTTAGTTTCGCTTTTCGGACTAAAGTCAATCGAAGAAATTCAATCCGAAATTTTTCTTTGCCTTTATCCGATTTTGAAAAATGCCAAATTCAAGCTTGGTGCAACAATAGGGAAAGCAGTTGCAAAAGGAATTTTACATTTAAAAGGTTTAGGTGAATACAGCAAGTATGTGGAGGAGATTGACATCAATCAAAGCTCTCTCATAAAATTTGAAGAACTTGTTTTGTGCTTTGATGATTTAGAAAGAATTAGTAAGAATTTAAACATTGAAGAATTTATTGGGTATGTAAACACATTAGTTGAAAGTGAGAATGTTAAGATTCTCATTATTGCCAATGAAGGGAAAATAACCGACCAAAACTACAATGCATTAAAAGAAAAAGTTATCGGCAATAGCATTGAGTTTATTCCTAGTATTGGGGATTCATACGACAGCATCCTAGCTGATAAATTTGCAGGCTTTCAGTCATACAAGACTTTTCTCGAAGATAATAAAGAGTTTATATTAGAAACTTTCTCAAAGAAAACAACGAATTTAAGAACATTGATATTTGCTTTAAATTACTTCCAACGAATTTATTCTGAGGTAAACAATCAACTTTTCAATGAAGATAATCTAAAAGAAAAACAATCAGAAGTTCTCTTAAACCTCTTAAAATTTACGATAGCGATTTCAATTGAATACAAAGTAGGAAGAATCACATTCAAAAAGCGTAATGAACTTGATGCTTCCTCTGAAATTGATTGGAGTGCCTTTCTTTCAAATACCAATTCTTGGCAGGGTAATGTAAATAACGAAAAAGAAAAAGTTAAAACAGAAAGAGAACTTTTTATTGAAGCATTTTATACAAATGATAATTTCAATTTTTACAATTCCGTTTATGACTATGTAACAGGTGGGACAAATTTTAAATATTCATCACTCTTAGACGAATTAAAAAAGATATATCACATTGAGGAAAATATTATCCAACCGCAGTATGAGGTTTATAACAAATTAGGTTATCAATCTTGCTTTTCTTTGAGCAATGAAGAATATTTGAAGACAACTAAGAAAATGCTTGACTATGCTTACAAGGGCAGTTATGACATTACACTTTATTTGACAGTTTTTCATTTTGCTACAAGGTTTGGTAATCCATTAAACTTGAATCTTGACAGACTTGAAAAAGCAATTATCAAAGGAATGATTAAAGGCAAAAAGAACTATAATCATAATCATTCTCTTGACTTCCATTTAAGTATTGCATCCAACACCGAACACATAGACCATATTAAGCGAATTAGAAAAGCAGCCCTTGACTTAAACAATGAAATTCTTTCTGACACCAAGACAGAAGAATCGTCAGAACTTGAAAAGCTTTGCTATGATAACTTTGAAGACTTTTATAAAAAAGTTTTAGACAATCAGCAGTCATTCAATTTTGACCCAATTTTTTCAAAGTTTGATGCAGATAAATTCTACTCTTACTTCTATAATTCAGAGCCAAGCATACGTTGGGAGATAGTAAGATTATTTTCATACAGATACAGAGAATACCCATCTTCACAATTAAAACCAGACATAGTTTTTTTACAAAAACTGAAAGACAGAGCAGAAAGAAGGAGCAATCAACTTTCAGGTAAAAATGTAACAGGTTTTGTCTATTCAGAACTTGTAAAATACCTTCAACTAGCTATTGACAGACTTAATGCAACGACACATTGATTTTATGAATATAAACCTATCGACAGAAAATCGGGCAGCCTGTAACAAGGTATTGCCATTACTTGTCCCGATAAATCGGGAAGCGAGGCTGAACGGCTTCGATTGGGTATTTGTGCAAGGTTCAACATTCGTTCTTCGATTGAACTTTTGTGCTAAAACTCCCCGCCTTCGGCAATACCCTAACCGTTAGCTACCATTTTAGGGCGACAGTGCTAACATTAAGCTCACAGCAAGAAACGACAGAAAAGAATGAATGAATTTGACAAATACTACAACGGACAGTTTCGCAACGACCTTCAAAAGTTTTTTGCGACCATTCCCGATGAAAGTAAATTTCACGAAGACAGAGAAAACAAACAAGTTTATTCAATTCAATACGAACGCCTGACAAAAGAACACAGACATTTAGATTTTCTAACCACAAACCAAGACAAGATTAATTTTGCAGTTGCACTGTTTTTTACAATCTTAGTTGACGAGGTTTGTTATACTCATTTCAAATACGACTATTTAAACTTTAGACGCCTAACACTTTATCCAAAATTTATTGGTAACTGTCCAGGCGGTTGTCGTTATCATTTTCACCCAAGCGACATTTTTTTTGCAATGAACAAGGGAAAAGACGGCTCATCATCTGACCACCTTCTATTTTACGATACATTTTCTAATGCGGTTCCTACTATGGAACGAGAAACAAAAGATTTTTTTTCACGACATTTGACGACCATTAGCGGAAACGAATTTTGGGACCGTTGCACAAGAGAATTTCCGTATAGATTAGATAAAACAGTAAGTAATGGCTGACAACGAAATATACAGCGATAAAATAACAAAAGGTTCACGGACTTACTTTTTTGACATCAAGAAAAGTGAGAAAGGCGACTTGTATCTGAAAATTTCCGAAAGCAAAAAGACTGCTTCGGGCTTTGAACACCACAGACTAATGATTTTTGACGAAGATTTGAAAGACTTTGTTGAAACACTTAAAAAGTCGTTGACAAAATTCAAAGAACTCAAAGAGCCAAAGCAAACTGACGGCAAAACATATTCGGTAGAGAAAATCAGAGAAACACATCAACAGGCATACTTGCCTTGGACAGCAGAAGACGACAATAAACTTGAATTGCTTTTTTGTGAGGGCAAAAAAGTGAAAGAACTTGCAGAAATTTTTGGACGAAATATAGGAGCAATCAATTCACGAATAAAGAAACTTGAACTAAAAGAGAAGTATGGAAAATAACCCCACTCTCCCACAACAAAGAAGAAAAACGGTAGCTAACAGGGGTTTGGCTATATTTTTTGTTCGGGGGCGATAGTGCTTTATTCAACATTAGTGGAATAATGAACGGTAGTGCTTGTATTGAACTTTAGTAATAAATTGAAACTTTGTGCTCCGAAACCCGCCCGAACGCAAAGCCCGAAACCGGTTGGTGGCAATTATAATTGAACGCTATGAAGAAGATTTTGTACATTTTATTAGCAATCGTAGTGATTACTATATGTTTCTTCTACTACGAGAGTTATTCATTCAACCAATACATCGACAGCTCAAAACAAAATGACATTATGAATATTCCTATTAATGAAAATGCACCTGTAAAATCAAGAAATCAAATTGAAATACAAGCACCAGTAGAAACAGTTTGGTATACACTTACTGATATTAAGAATTGGACAAAATGGCAGAAAGCAGTTACAGGAACAACTGTAGGCGAAAAAATTGAAGAAGGAACAAAATTCAAATGGAAAGCAGGTGGACTTTCCTTCAAATCCAAAATTCATACATCGGAACCAAATACTGCATTTGGCTGGACTGGTACTACCATAGGTGCAAGTGCTATTCACAACTGGACTTTTATGAAAAAAGGCAACAACACAACAACTGTTCTTGTAGAAGAAAGCCTTCAAGGTGTATTTCCTAAATTATTTAAGAAATATTTTCAAAATAATCTTGACAACGGGGTTCTAACAAATTTAATGGAGCTTAAAGAAGCGTCTGAAATGAGAACTAAATAACTGCCACCAACAAAAGTATTTGCAAAAGCAGGGCTTGACAATGTAACATCAGCTATGTGCTACTATCAGCAGTAGTTCCGGCTGGACGTTCATTATTCAACTTTAGTTCATAACTTCAACCACATATTTTCAATTGGGCATTTGTACCGGGCTGGACGAACAATGAATTCCCTGCCTTCGCAAATACTCGAACGTTAGTGGCAAGTGTAACAGAACACCACCCAAAATGACAGAACAGACAAATGCAGGATAATTTTACGCAAGACACAACCTTTGACAAAGACGATTTACCAACAAAAGGTGAATACGAAAACTGCATTTTCAACAGTTGCAACTTTTCAGACAGTGACCTTTCAGAATTTAAGTTTATTGACTGCACATTCAACGACTGTAATTTCAGTTTGGCAAAACTCAACAAGACTGCATTTCGGGACGTAAAATTCAAAGACTGTAAAATGTTGGGACTTCGGTTTGACACTTGCAACGAATTCGGACTTTCTTTTTCGTTTGACAGTTGCCAACTCAATCATTCTTCATTTTACAAGACGAAAATCAAAAAAACGGTTTTCAAAAATTCAGCTTTACAAGAAGCAGACTTTGCGGAAACCGACTTGACGAGTGCAGTATTTGACAACTGCAACTTAACACAAGCCATTTTTGACCACACGATACTTGAAAAATCCGACTTTAGGACTTCTTACAATTATTCCATTGACCCGGAAATTAACCGAATTAAGAAAGCAAAATTTTCTATCTTGGGCGTTTCGGGGCTTTTAGACAAATACGACATTGACATAGAAAAATGACACCAAGAATTGAAACAACAAACGAAAAAAAATTAGTCGGAAAACGACTAACAATGAGTTTTGAAAACTACAAAATAGGTGAACTATGGCGAAGTTTTTCACTAAGACGAAAAGAAATTACCAACAATTTGACAAGTGATTTAATTTCAATGGTTGTTTACAAGCCGACACATTTTGCGGACTTCAAACCAACAAATGAATTTGAAAGGTGGGCAACTGTTGAAGTAGCAGACTTTGACAACGTGCCAAACGAAATGGATACTTTTGTTCTGCCAAGTGGACTTTATGCAGTTTTTGACTACAAAGGTTTAAGCACAGACCATTCAATTTTTCAATACATTTTGGGAACGTGGTTGCCAAATTCGGACTACATTTTAGACGACAGACCGCATTTTGAAGTGTTGGGTGACAAATACAAAAACAACGACCCAACATCAGAAGAAGAAATTTGGATACCAATCAAATCGAAATGAGAACACCTGCCACTAACACGGTATTGCCATTACTTGTCCCGATAAATCGGGAAGCGGGGCTGAACGGCTTCGATTGGGCATTTCCCGCTTTAGCGGGACAGGTGTGCAAGATTCAATCCCGGTCGACCGGGATTCTTCGATTGAACTTTATTGCAAAAAATCCCCGCCTTCGGCAATACCAAACCGTTAGCGGTCAGGCAAGGACGACCTAAGTCGACAAGAAATATGATAGAAAAAAATAACTATAATATGAAAAAACAACTTTTCAGTGCTTTATTGTTTCTAACAACGTTTTACCAAATAAACGCACAGACAATTACACCAGAAAAATTGGGCTTTAATCATTTCATCATTAACGACAAATCGTTGGGAGAAATCAATTATTACATAAGTAGCAAAGACATTGATAAGTCTAAACCAATATTGTTGTATTTGGATGGTTCAGGAGCACTCCCCATGTTTCAGTACACCGAAAGAGGAATTGGAAGTTCAGTAATTATTGATTTCCAAAATTTATCCAATATATATCACGTTATTTTGATTAGTAAACCAGGGGTTCAGTTTATAGATTCTGTGAAAATGGACATAGAGAGAGGGACACCAATTTATGAAACTCCAAAGACCTACAAAGAGAAGTTATCCCTTGAATGGAGGGTAAATTCAGCAAAATTGATTCTTGAAAAATCAATAAAAGAATTGAAAGTAGAAAATAAAAAAGTCGCTGTTATTGGCATTTCAGAGGGTTTTCAAGTTGGCGCTAAACTTGCCAGTATTGACAATAATGTATCACACTTAATGCTTTTTGTGGGTAACGGATTAAATCAAATATACGACTTCATTATTCAGAACAGAACAGATGCACAATCGGGAGCAATACCAACAGAAGTAGCTCAAAAAAATATTGACTCGCTTTATATTATTGCCAAAGATATTTATGAAAATCCAAACGCAACAGACAAAGAATGGTACGGACATACTTATTTAAGGTGGAGTAGTTTTACTAATAACAATCCAACTGAAAATATTTTGTCGTTGAACATACCCGTATATATTGTTGCAGCGGCTAACGATAAAAACACATCTGTTTTAGGAACAGATTATCTATATCTTGAATGTATCAGACAAAAAAAGAAGAATATATTTTACAATGTGTACCCTGTTGAGCATTCTTTAAATGAGCCAATAAAAGATGAAAACGGGAACATTATCTCGATGAAAAATTACCGAACCGAGATTTTAAACACAGCATTTGAATGGTTAAACGAGAACTAAATAAGGATGCCCGAACCGCTAACAAGGTATTGCCATTACTTGTCCCGATAAATCGGGAAGCGGGGCTGAACGGCTTCGATTGGACATTTGTGCAAGGTTCAACAGCAGTAATTCTATTGAACTTTTGTGCTAAAACTCCCCGCCTTCGGCAATACCCAAACCGTTATGTGCTATACTAAATGACCACAGAAATGACATTATATGGAATTTGACAAACTGACAATCAAGAACTATAAATGTTTTGATGAAAACGGAACGACAATCGAAACAATTAAACCGATAAATGTAATTATTGGTAAAAACAATAGTGGCAAAAGTTCTGTCATTGATATTTTTAAATTTCTAACAACAAATGACAATACTTTTCTAAAAAGCAGAAGAAATGGCTTAAGTACTGAATTAGAATTTGAACATATTCTGAATGCAAGCTCAATAAGACAAAGTTTTCCTGAAAACACAAGAGGAGGTGACATACCAGGTGCAAATCATCAAGTTTTTGGATTATCACTTGTTAACTCTATTGTAAAGTATTCTATTGGAGAGAATGGGAGAAATGTTTTCAAAAATATCGACAAATCTATTCCTGCGAGTGCTAGAAATTATTTGGACAGTTATGTGAATAGAATTATATCACCTTTTAAAGAAAAACAATTCAGTCATTTAAGCGCAGAAAGAGACATACAGCAGGAGGTATCAAGTTCAGATTTAAAAGTAAGCACAAATGGGATTGGTGCAACCAATTTAATTCAGACAATAATTAATCGAGATAACTTTGACAGTAATTTAATTGAAAAAACACTTTTAGACAAATTAAATAAAATAATAAACCCAGACATAAATTTTACGAGAATTCTTGTTCAGCAAAACGAAAGTAATTATTGGGAAATATATTTTGAAAGCAAAGATGAAGGTAGAGTTCCTCTTTCAAAAATGGGAAGTGGTGTTAAAACTGTATTGCTTGTATTAATTCTTTTATTCGTTAAACCTAAAATAGAAAATAGAAATGTTAGTGAGTATGTTTTTGCACTTGAAGAGTTAGAAAACAATTTACACCCATCTCTACAAAGAAGGCTCTACCAATTCATTTATGCGTTTGCAAAAGAAAATAACTGCATTTTCTTTCTTACAACTCATTCGAATATTGTAATTGACTTATACAATTCCCTTGAGGAAACTCAAATACTACATATTAGTAAAAACGACAACAAGACAACAATTAAATCAACTTTTAAAGAAAGAGAGTTAAAAACGATTCTTGAGGATTTAGATGTACGTGCGAGTGACATCTTGCAAAGTAATGGTATAATATGGGTTGAAGGACCAAGTGATCGGACGTACATAAATCATTGGTTAAAAATTCTTGATAGAAATTTAATTGAAGGATACAATTATTCGATAATGTTTTATGGTGGTAGACTTTTGTCAAACTTATCTTTCGATTATGACTTAATTAATAACGACCTTATTCCATTATTGAAGCTAAATCAAAACTCTTTTGTTGTTATCGACCGCGATGGTAAGACAATTAGTGCAAAATTGAATGATACGAAAACAAGAATTCAAAACGAAATAGGAGAAAACAAAACTTGGATTACCAAAGGAAGAGAAATTGAAAATTACATTTCAAATGACTCATTACAAAAATGGCTGAAAGGGAACTACTCAATTGAAACTATTATTGAAAATGAAACAAATACTAAATTGGAAGACAATATATCTAAAGTTGGTAAACTGACAGAGAAAATAAAATACAACCTAAATAAGAATAAATATGCTAATGAAATTGTTAAACATATTGACGTAAGCAACATTGACGTTCTCGATTTGAAACATAACCTTGACAACCTTATTAGTACTATTAGAAAATGGAACAAAGAATAAGTACAGCACATAACACTGGTTTGGCAAAAGTGGCGGTTCAGTGCTCCGCAGACACATTTGTGGTTAATCAAAGTTTGGTTTTCCGCATCAACATTTGTGGTGAAAATCGCCACCTTCGCCAAGCCCTAAACCGTTACCAGTCAGGCTAAAAAAAACCAACTATGCCAGTATATCTACACGTATTCAACTTAATAATTGATAAAAGAGCAGTTGAACAGAAATATCCCGGTGGGATTGAAAAGTTCAGAATTGACTATGGAATTCCAGAATCTGAAATTGACCAAGAAGACGATGAGCTATTTTCATTTGGACAAATGAATTATGACCAATTAGATATTGATAGTTTAATTTCTAATGGATTAAACTATGACCCTGACAGAAAGGAATCCAATGACTTTACAATAGTGTATAGGTATGGAGGCCTTGGTTGCGATGTTAATTGGCTAAAGCATAATAGAGTTTTTGCTTGGCATATAAGCACATCTTCACATCTTATAATGGAAATGGAAGAGATTTGTAATATGACAGTGGATGATATTACCAAGGAAATGGAAAAAGGAAATAATTTATTAAAAACAATAAGGAATGAGCGAATATGACTTCTTATCAAAAACGAAAAGCCCGAACCGCTAACAGCTCGTTTGGCAAAAGCGGCAGTAAACGGCTTCGATTGAACTTTAGTGCTAAAAATCCGCCACATCGCCAAGCCGCAAACCGTTACCTGCAAGCTATGTAAACCACATTCATTGCAATATTGACAACCATAACCTTGAACTCTTGTAACGCTCAAGAAATGAATAAGAAAGAAATTGATAGAATATTAACGAAACAAGTAGAAGACAATAAAACGCCTTCAGTTCAATATGCCATATTCAATGCAGACACTATTATTCATCAGTTTCGACTTGGCTGTGCAGACATAAAAAATAATAGGGAGGCTAAAGAAAATACGACTTACAACGCATATTCAGTTACCAAAACTTTTACGGCCTTGTCGGTTTTACAGTTAGCCGAACAAAATAAAATAGACATTAATAAACCGATAATTAATTATCTGCCTGAATTTCCTTATTCTGCTGATATAACAATAAGGCAACTATTAACGCATACATCAGGTATTCCCAATCCTATTCCGTTAAGTTGGATACATTTGATAGATGAACACAATACATTTGATAGAGATTCCTTTTTCGCTCATGTTTTCAAGAAGCACAACAATACGAAATCAAAACCTAATGAGAAATTTGCTTACTCAAACCTTGGATATGTAATACTTGGGCAATTAATTGAAAGGATTTCTAGAATTAGTTATGAAGACTATGTTAGAGCAAATATTTTGCAACCTTTGAATATTAAAACAAATGAATTGAACTTTACAATAACCAACATTAATCAACACGCAAAAGGTTATCATAAAAAATGGAGTTTCTCAAATATCATTTTGGGTTTGCTAATCGACAAATCAAAGTATATGGACAAAACTGAAGGCAAATGGAATTCGTTTAAGAATAATTATGTAAATGGTGTTTCATACGGTGGCTTAATAGGAGTTCCTGCTGCTTTTGTGAAATACATTCAAGAACTCTTAAAACTGAATTGTAAGTTGATAACGGATGATTACAAAAAAATGCTTTTTACTGAAAATTATACGAGCAGCAACAAAGCGACAGGTATGTGTTTATCTTGGTTTCGAGGAAAATTAAAAGGGAATCAATATTTTGCACATGCTGGCGGTGGAGGTGGGTATTATTGTGAAATTAGAATTTATCCAGACCTTGGAATTGGAAGTGTAATTATGTTAAATCGGACAGGTATGTCTGACGAAAGATATTTAGACAAACTGGACAAATATATTATGACTGAAAAATAGCCAGCAGGTAACACGGTATTGCCAAAAGCGGGGCTGAACGGCTTCAATTAGGCATTTGTACAAGGTTCAACTTTCGTTCTATGCTTGAACTTTAGTGCTGAAACGCCCCGCCTTCGGCAATACCCAAACCGTTAGCAGAGATTTTAAACGACCGACCAATGAGTAAAGGTGAAGACAGACGACAAGTTATTTTCAATAAGTTTAGGGACAATTTAAACTTACTAATTGACAACGGTTTCGTGACCGCTGACAAAGACATTTATTTATGCCCAATATGTTTGCGACCTCACAGCGATTTAAATTCAGACGACCCATTAACTCTTGAAGATGCACCACCCAAATCCTTGGGCGGTTCAGCAAACACATTGACTTGCAAATCGTGTAATAATACAGCTGGTCACAAAATTGATTTTCATTTAACAGAAAGACTTCGTGAAATTGATAGTGGTAAATTCATTCCTGGAACGGAAACAGAAGTCAAAGTTAACATTGATGGACATACTTTTCAGGGTAAAATAACGGTAGCCAAAGACGGAACTATGACTATGTTTCATAGCAAAAAGAATAACCACCCCGAAAAATTAGAAAAGACAATGAAACAAGTCGAAGGTGGTAAAATCATAAATATGGACTTTCTTAAGAGTCGAGTAATTCCTGAGAATTTGGAATATGCTCTTCTTAAAACTGGATATTTAATGATGTTTGAAAGGTTCGGTTATTCTTTGCTGCTTGACAGTTGCTTTGACATAATCAGACAGCAATTAAAAAATCCAGAAGAAAGAGTTTACCCAGAAGGATTTTGGTTTTCTCCACCATACCCAAAGTCAATGACTGGTGTTTATTTTATCTGCGACAAAGGACTTGAATGCTTTGTAGCAATGTTTAATCTTGACACTGGTAATACAGAAAGAATGTTTGGAACAATGTTGCCTTTGCCATTAAATCCAATATCAGAGGTGATTAAAAATTTAAACCAAAAATTTAGAACGGAAGGTTCTCAAATTACACTTACACTTTACCCATTGGAGCAAGACAATTTGAAATACTTGTATGATGTTCCTAATCTAAAAGCAATGTATGACTGGATTGACAAAAGAAAAAACCTCTGCTAACATCGGTTTTGCAAGAGAGCGGGCGAAGTGCTTCGTTTGAAACTTTTTTGTATATTTGAAAAGTAGTTCTTCGGTTGGAGTTAAGTGCTAAAAATCCGCCACTGCGCCAAGCCCCGAACCGTTAGCTGTTATTTTGAACGACCGACACCGAAAATGGACGACACGAAGAAATACATATTTACATCCGAGCGATTAGGATTTAGAAATTGGAATTTAACCGACATTGACAAAATGCACGAAATAAATTCTGACGAAAAAGTGATGGAGTTTTTTCCCAATATTCCGACAAAAGAACAAACAACAGAATTTATTGAACGAATGAAAAATCAATTTGAGGACAAAGGTTTTTGCTATTTCGCAGTTGACAAACTTGAAGACAATGAATTTATAGGTTTCATTGGACTCTCTGAGCAGACTTATAAGGCGGAATTTACACCTTGTATTGACATTGGCTGGAGGATAAATAGTAATGAATGGAACAAAGGTTTTGCGACAGAAGGTGCGAAAATATGTCTTGAATACGCTTTCAATGAATTAAAACTTGAAAATGTATATTCAATTACACCGAAAATTAACACAAAATCGGAACACATTATGATAAAAATAGGAATGAAAAAACAATATGAATTTGAACATCCTTTATTGACAAACAACGACCGACTTAAAACTTGTGTATTATATAAAATTGAAACGAAATAAAAACTGCAGCTAACTCGGGTTTTGCGCCAGGCTGGCGGACGTACTTCGTTTGACATTTTTTCGTATAATTGAAGTGCGGTTCTACGTATCGAGTTTAGCGCTAAAAAGCCCGCCCGAACGCAAAGCCCCAAAACGTTGGCAGTAATATTATGGAGACACGCATAGACATAAAGAAACCTTGTCCTGAAAATTGGGAGACGATGAAAATCGGACTTCATTCGCGTTTCTGCGACAGTTGTCAAAAGAATGTTATTGACTTTACAAACAAAGACAGAAGAGAAATTTTAGAATACTTATTGACCAACAGAAAAGACAAGGTTTGTGGTAGAGTTTATCGTTCACAACTTGACTTTTCAAATACTGACTTGCTAATTACAATTCAAGCATTATCTAAACAGACTACAAACACAAATATTCCATTCTACTTATTGACAGTTGGAACTATGATATTAGCAAGTTGTAACAATAACGCACCTGACAATCAAGTATTGACACCTCAAGACACGATAATCATCCAATCGGACACGACCAAAAAAGATATTAAAAAGAATGAAGAACCCAAAGACACAATAAAGGAAGTTGAACAGGCAAAAATTGACCCACCCGTAATCCCAATTGACATAGTTTTAGGTGAAATTGACATTTACCACGATACTATTTATGGCAAGGCAGAACCATATCAGCTTGTTGACATTATGCCCGAATTTAAGGGAGGAATTGACAGTTTGATGAGTTTTGTCAGACAGAATTTAAAATATCCTGATTGGGAAAAAGAAAATAAAATTGAAGGAAAGGTTTTCGTAAGTTTCATAGTTGACAAAAACGGCAAAATAAAAGAACCTAAAATATTACGCTCTGTTCAAGGTTCAAAAAACTTTGACAAAGAAGTAATAAGAGTGATTAACAATATGCCTGATTGGACACCGGGACAACAGGATGGAAAAACTGTGGACGTGCAATTTAATTTACCAATCAACTTCAAACTGTGACAGGACAAGAAAAAAATACTACTGCCAACAGGCGTTTAGCTCAATGGCGGGTTCAGTGGTTAATTGAACATTCTACCTCGCATCAACTTTTGTGCTGTGTTGACAGTCTTGTGCTCCGAAATCCGCCACTGCGCCAAGCGCCAAACCGTTATGCGTAATGCTATGAGAACGACAGTAGCCATATTGACACTTTTACTTGTGACAAGTATTTCGGGACGACTTATCGCCTGTTCTTGTATGGGACAAAGGACAGTTCAAGAAGAGGTTAAACACGCAGACGCAGTAGTTGTCGGGACAATTTTAAACAAACAAATTATTACACTCACCGACTCTACAATTCTTAAAATGTTCCCAAACGACACTACAATGAGAAACTCGCCTATGAGTAAAATGACTATTGCTCGTTACGACTTTTTAGTTCAAGACATTTATAAAGGTAAAATAACCAAAGACACCTTGACAATATATACAGGACTTGGTGGTGGCGACTGCGGAATAAGATTTGAAATAGGTAAAAAATATATTGTTTATGGAGAAAATGAAACATACTTTGGACAAGTAAACAATGACTTTAAATTTCCAAAGGCAAAAAACACTTTTTGGACATACAGCTGCTTACGGACAACTTTCTATTTCCAAGACGAGATTACAGAAATTGAGAAATATGCCAAAAGAAAACGCATTAAAAATGACGAAGAAATTTTTGCTGACCCAGACAGTCCACCAATATTCAAAGACGGTGGCGACATTGGACTGAAAAAATTTATCAAGGAAAACTTACGATATCCCAAAAATGGCGAATGTGTAACAGGAAAGGTTTATGTTGGCTTTACTGTTGACACACTTGGTAACGTAAAAGACATTGAAATTAAAAAAGGTATAACGACTTCAACAGACGAAGAAGCAATAAGAGTTGTAAAATTGTTGACCTTTGTTCCAGGAACAAGATTTGGACAACCCATTGAAATGAAAATGGTTTTACCAATTAGCTTTACAATAGAATATAAAGGCGACAAATGACGAGAGAAAAAGAAGCACATACGCATAACACGGGTTTTGCGTCAGGCGGGGTGACGTGTAAGCCGAAAGTTTACTGCATTTTATTAACTTTACTGCCAGCCGACAGTTTTGTGCTCCGAAATCCGCCACTGCGCCAAGCGCCAAACCGTTACCGGCAAGTTTAGAGGAACACGTTAAAAAAACAATTAGATATGAAAAATATAATTTTACCCACATTGATTACACTTTTGCTGTTTTCGTGTAATACATCCAAAAAGCAACATCAAGAAAATACAAAAGAGCCCAGTCACGAAGCAAAAATTATGATTCCGCAATCTAATTGCTTCGTTTCTATATCCGGAAAAGACAGCATTTGGCTGAAAATTGAAGTGTTCCCTAATGTTGCTACGGGAATGTTACATTATCAATTTTATGAGAAAGATAATTCAAAAGGAACTTTGGAAGGAAAAATCGTAAACAATATTTTCTATGGAGATTACACCTATCATTCTGAAGGAATGCAATCTGTAAGAGAAGTAGCTTTTTTACTTTCTGACAGTACAGCCACCGAAGGATTTGGGGAAATGGTTGAACAAAATGGAAAAATGAAATTTGAAGACCGTACAAAAATCGACTTCTCAAAAGGAATAAAATTTCACCGTATCGATTGTGCGAAAAATGAGCAACATTTTCGAGTAAATCCATAATATTAACCCGAATGACAGTTTCCACCAAGAAAGGAAGCAAAAAAGCACTAGCCTTGTTAATAATAATATTGACGTGGTTTGCTTTGATCGCTCAATATTGGATTTCTTTTGAAAACAGAGTGGCTTCGGTTTGGGATACTACGATAACTTACTTTAGCTATTTTACAATTTTATCCAATACTCTTGTGGCACTCTATTTTACGCGTTTATCTTTGCGAAACATCAACACTAAAAAACAAAGTAAAATTAACCAAAAGACCCTTACGGCAATAACCGTTTATATAGCCATAGTTGGAATTGTTTATCAAATTGCATTAAGGCACATATGGGAACCAAAAGGTCTTCAAAGAATTGTAGATGAATTTTTACACACGGTAATTCCAGTATTGGTTTTCATCTATTGGGTACTACAACAAGGGGTTAAAGAACTGAGGTATAAGCATTCATTCCTTTGGTTGACCTTTCCTTTATTATTTCTAATTTATACATTAATACGAGGACACTTTACAGGCTTTTACCCCTATCCATTTCTCGAAGTAAATGTAATTGGTTTCAACAAAGTGATTCTTAATAGTGTGGTATTGACCTTTGTATTTTTACTTTTCTCGATATTATTGATTTGGATAAACCGGTTAATTTATAAAAAGAAAACCAGCCGGTAACATCGGTTTTGCAAAAGCGGGGTTGAAGTGCAAAATTCAACATTTGTACTTCTATTGAAATTTTATACATTAGCTAAACATTTCGGCTTCGATTGCCCCGCCTTCGCAAAGCCGAGAACCGTTAGCGGTCATGCTTAGACAGAAACTACAAAAAATTGACAGAGCAGAAGTGAAACTTAGACTCATAATTTTTGTAATCATTTTGACTTGTTCCAATGCTTGGGGACAAGATTCAAAACCTATTAAAATAAAATGGGTTGACAAGCTTTCAGGCGACTTTTCATTTACCAATAACTGGAGTTATCCTCTCGGTGTTGAAATGAAGTCCGATGGGAAAGCAGGTTGCGCAGACGGAGGTTTTTGTCCTCAACGTTGCTATTCCATGCTCGACAGTAACGGTATTGTTCTCAAGGACTCATCGCAAATCTTCTATCAATTATTAGACACGACACACCAATTCCATTCTATACAATGCGAAGCTTGGTGTTATGAATGGGCTGGGACAGATTTTATAGAAGTATTCCGAAAAAGTAATGATAGTATATTTTGCTTCACAACGACTGGAATAGCGACTCATTGCAGCTTACAAATTGAAATTATTAAAAACATTTGTAAAGCCGCCATTGACTTGAATAGCATTACTCCAGACGGAAGCAATATCTATTATTGCACTGACGGATATATTACAATTGACAAAACATTTTGGAAAAAGGGAATTATGAAAGCTAAATTCAATTTTAATTTTGAAAACAAAGACGAACCTAAAAAACCAATTTACTGGAAAGGTAAAATTTATACAAAAATTAAACCGACTTAACCAGAACAAGAAATTGCACGAACCGCTAACACGGGTTTTGCGCCAGGCTGGCGGACGTACTTCGTTTGACATTTTTTCGTATAATTGAAGTGTGGTTCTACGTATCGAGTTTAGCGCTAAAAAGCCCACCCGAACGCAAAGCCCACACCATTGGCAGTAATTATAATGAGACACATCTTAACAATCATATTCGGACTATTAGTGACAAACTCTGTTTTTGCAACTGGACAAGTACCCGACTATTTGATTTACCAAGGTGATACAATTGCAATTTTTTCTAATCCATTAGAACAATATTTTGAACGAACAGGAAAAAGAGAGCTTATAGACTTTGTTGGTTGTGGTTCGACTGCTTGTTGGCGTGGTTACAAAGCAATCTGGGAGCTCAAAATTGACAGTTTATTTTTAAGACAGATTACCAGTTGTCATAAAGACTGTGGACTAGAAGTTAAGAATGCCGACTTGAAAAAAATGTTTGGAACAGATAACGTATTTGCTGATTGGTTTACTGGAAAATTAATCATCCCACAAGGCAAACAAGTTCAATACATTCATATGGGCTATGCTTCAATTTATGAAAGAGAACTTCATATTTCATTTAAGAATGGTTTAAAGACAAAAGAAAAGACAATTTCCAACAAAAAAATAGCGGACAAAATCGAACTTCAAAACCAACAAAGAAATATTGCTAAACGTGTTCAAGACACTCTTTTTTATCAAGTCCAACAAAAGGTTGATTGGGACACTACCAAGACAGCTTGGTATAACCTATGTGATGAAAAATATATTCTGACCTACAACAAAAAAGGGAAATTAAAGAAGGTTTGGGTAGACTGGGAAGGAGAAACATTCAGAGAAAAAATTGATGACTGGTGGTGGAATATGACAGATGATAGAAAATGCAGGAGAACAATTAAAAAAGCATTGAAGCCATTCAAAATCTCTTACCTTGACTTGCCAAAACATAAAATAGAAATTCCATTTGAAATCATTTACGACAGAAAAATTAGAGCTATGGAAAGAATTTTGGATGGAAGAAGAATAACTACTGCCAACACAGGTTTTGCGTCAGGCGGGGTGATGTGCAAACTTGGAACTTTGTGCTTCTATTGAACTTTAGTAATAAATTGAAACTTTGTGCTCCGAAACCCGCCCGAACGCAAAGCCCGAAAACGTTATGCGCTATTAAACTAACCGAGAATGAAACGACTTAGTATTCTATTAATTCTAATAGCATTTTGTTTCAGTGCTTATTGTCAAAGCACGAACGAAATCGCAGTTAAGACTTTAAATGCTACTGTTTCTGTTTTTATGCAGGACAATGCTAACCAGATTAAGTCAATGGGCTCTGGAGCAATAGTAAGTGAAAACCTAATTGTCACTAACTATCATGTTATCGAAGGTGGATACAAAGGTTATGTTTTATTAAATAATGATCAGACAAAGTATAAAATTGAGGGTTTTGTAAGCTCGGACACAAAAAACGACTTAGCCTTATTAAAAGTAACAGGCGTTCCATCAAAAGAAATACAGTTTTGCGAGGCATCTTCTAACATTGGAGATAACATTTATGTTGCTGGAAATCCGCAAGGACTAACTGGTACATTTTCAGACGGAATAGTTAGCGCATTGAGAATTCTTGAAGACAAAGAACTTATTCAAATAACCGCGCCTATCTCACCGGGTAGTAGTGGAGGCCCAGTGGTAAACTCTAAAGGTGAACTTATTGGTATAGCGGTGGGGGCATACACAAACGGACAAAACTTGAATTTTGCAATTCCAGTTAAATATGTGCAAGATTTAGTAGCCTCGCAAACGATTTTAAAACCTATCAACACGCTATACAAAAGCTCTACACCATCTCTAACTAAGAGTTCTGTTAGCATTCAAGGCATTGAGTTAAAAAATATCGTTTGGGGAAATGACGACTATGCTGGTAGTACCAGTATTTCAGGCTATGAACAGCTACAAGAATTTGTAATTAAGAACAATACAGAATACTCAGTTGGATGGGTTCGGCTATTACTCCTTGTGTATGACAAAACAAAGACTTTAGTTGATTTCGCGGACGCAATTTTTAAGGTTGATTTGCAATATGATGATATCACGATACCACCAACTATGGCTAAGACCTATAATGCAACTCGATCCGTTGAAACAAAATATGGGAAGTATGACGGACCTGCATTTAGAAAAAAATTGGGATATTACTATGAGTTACGCATTTTAGACTATGAAATAATCAAAGAGTAAATGATTTAATATGGAGGCTGTCTTAGTTCCTGGCATTTCCGCAATTATTGTAGCAGCAATTACAGCCTACATTACATATAGGCTCGAAATTAAAAGACTGATTCAATCTAAGGTCGAGTTAGAGATCAGTATCCAACATGGAAATTTTTTGAAATTATATGAAAAGAGATTAGAGGGATTAAAAGCAATAAATCATTTAAACTTTGATAAACTAAAAGTTAGTGTACAGGAGATCTCGGGGCCAGACGATTCGTTCCTCGAACCAATCTGCTTTAAAGTAGGGGACATCCAAAATGAGCTAAAAGAGATCATCTTGAAATATGGTTACTTATTCAACTCTCAACTCCGACTAACTCTAACTGAGTCTTATGATTATTGTGAGGAGATGTTTTTAGAAGTTGATTTCAAAGAGAATATAGTTTCAAAACAAGCACTTGCCTATGCTTATGAAATTAAACAGAACATTACACAAGTAATTGAAACAATGGAAAAGGATTTGTTTTTAGACAGCGAACATTTAAGGACGTTATTGCAAAGGACAAGAAATTAACAGCGCATAACATGCCTTCAAAGAAAAGCGGGCGGATAATCGATAAGTTGAAGCTTGGTAATCCGCTTGCAGTTTTTCACGGGTGGACAAGTGAGTACCCCGCTTGCCCGCCTTTCTTTGCAGGCAGGGAACGTCAAACTGTCTAAAAACTCAGCTTCATTTTGTTTAATACTTTTAAGGCAGGTATAACCTTTAGTATAAGTGTTGTATATTTACTCCATGCAATACATACAAGGAGCAAACAGAACGCAGTCCGTATTATTTTCTGAAAATCTGGATCAGATTGTTGACAAAGACAATGAGGTTCGACTCATTGACTTGTTTGTGGAAAGCATTAAAATGGAAAATTTTCATTTTGATATGCACCTCAACAGTGAAGGTCGCCCGGCTTACGATCCCAAAGACCTGCTTAAACTTTTTATCTACGGCTATCTTAACTCCATACGTTCATCAAGGATATTAGAGAAGGAATGTAAACGCAACGTGGAAGTGATGTGGCTGCTCAAACAATTAGCTCCCGACCACAACACCATTGCCAACTTCAGACGCGATAATGATAAAGCCATACGAAAAGTATTTAGGTACACAGTGAGTTTATCCAAAGAGTTTAACCTCATAGGAGGAAAACTGATAGCCGGAGACAGCACCAAACTGCGGGCACAAAACAGCAAGAAGAATAATTTTAACCAAAAGAAAATAGAACAACACCTTCAATACATAGATAACAAACTCAGCCAATATACCGAAGCACTGGCTCAGGAAGATGATGATGCAGGCAAAAAAACAATTGAGGCACACATTGCAAAACACACTAATCGCAAAGAGTTTTACAACAGTTTATCCGATCAATTGGAACAAAGCGGAGAAGTGCAAATCTCTACCTCCGATCCGGACAGCAGGCAGCTCATCACGCGCAACAACATAACCGAAGTAGCATACAACATTCAGACAACAGTAGATGAAAAAAATAAACTTGTACTGGATTATAAAGTAACCAACACCAACGACAGTAAAGCCATGGGCGGCATGCTGCGCAGAGCTCAGGTTATTTTAAACACAAATAACTTCACTGCATTGTATGACAAAGGTTATCACACCGGCAGTGAATTGAAAACAGCCATAGAACACGGTATTGAAGTAATGGTAGCCATACCGGATGTACCGTCTGCTTCGATGGCACCCGATGCGGCTTACAATGTTTCCGAATTTATATACGATGCACATACACACAGTTATACTTGTCCACAACAACACAGTTTAACCACCAATGGTCGTTGGTATAAGAAAGACCGCAATGCACCGGGAAGAAAACGCAATGCACCTGTTATGGTACAACATTTTAAAACAACAGCATGCAAGCAATGCCCTGTAATAAACCGGTGTACCAAGAACACCGGAGGACGAGGAAGAGTGATTGAGCGAAGTGAGTTTCAGAAATATGTTGATCAAAATAAAAAGAATATTGAAGGGCAACCGGAAATCTATAAAAAACGACAAGCCATTATTGAACACACTTACGGCATCATCAAACGGCAATGGGGATTTTATTACATCACCACCAAGCGAGGGATAAAACGGGCAAGTGCAGATGTAGGGTTGATGATGACGGCCTTCAACCTGCGGAGAATATTTAACCTGCTCGACAAAAACGCACTGAACGAGTTTCTGAAGAAGCTCGTCTTTATTTTTTACTCCTCTAAAACGCCTGTAGCTCCAAAATACAAGCCGATCATTTTTTCATTTTACTGCCACACACAGAAAAATGCTTTTTTAAAAGCCGCTTAAAATCGTTCTGATGCATTTTTGAAACTATAGATTTGTTACTTTTGAATGTAATTAGAGGTTTTTAGACGAACTGACGTTATGCGCAACCGTTGGGCAGTACTGCTTTGTCAAACTATCTGCAAAAAACAAGCAACACTGCACGGCAGGCAAAGCCTTGTTTGCCATTCTTCGCAAAATAAATAGAGAAGCAACCCTGCCGCAAAAAAACCAACCGCGCAGTTGCTTCACAATTTAATTTGCCCCACCGCACTTTCACCTTCGTTTTTAAACTTCCTTACCTGTTCATAATTATTTTCAAAATAATTTGCATTTTCAAAATTAATTTACATTAGATTTACATCGTAATTGTTTCCTTGTTCAACTTAATATAAAAACTAATGTAGATGAAAAAAAACTTACTCTTTCTTGTTACAACTTTTTTTTATTTTTCAGTAACAACATCAGCGCAATACATTCCTTTAATTACTGATTCCGGTACTTATTATCGTACAGATTACGTTGTCGGTCACTTAGGCATTTGTGTTGGCTTAGCTGCATCATACCAATTCCAATTTGTTGGCGATACAATAATTAATGCAATTGCGTATAAAAAAGTAAATAAAGCAGGATGGGTTAATGGCTCCCTTTCACAATGTTACACAGGAACACCAATGGGTTATCAGGGTGCCTTAAGGGATGATAGCTTACAAAAAAAAGTTTTTCTCATTAAACCGGGAAATACCTCAGAAGATTTAGTTTACGATTTCAATCTGAATGTTGGTGATACTGTCAAGAGCATTTTATATGACAGTTTATCTGGATGTCCTGATATTATTATTGGTTATATTGATACGGTTTTTATTAACGGTACTTGGCATAAAAGATGGAATACAACTAACATGGGATGCTTTGCAGTTGGAGCTATGTATGTTGAAGGCATCGGTAGTTTATTTGGCTTACTCGACTATTATATAGAATTTGAAGGTGGTCCAGACTTGGTTTGCATTAACCACAACGGAACAATTATTTACCCCAACCAAGGCGCTTCATGTGGACTTGTAGGGTTAACCCAATCAAACGAAGAAAAACTTTGCAGCATTTCACTTAGTGAGAACCAAAATGAAATTCAAATCTCATTAGCTGGAAACTCACAGTCTTGTTCAAAAGTGCATTTTAAAATTTATGACATAAATGGTCGTGAAATTATTTCAGATGATTTATTTGACAACTACTTACTAAACAAAAAAAAATTAAGTAAAGGATTGTTACTTCTTAAATTTTATAATTCAAACAAGGTAATTCAAATAAATAAAATTACTAACCCCTAAATTTTAGCAACATGAGAAATCTAAAACTCTTACCACAGCTATTAACAGTCTCAATTCTGTTAATATTCACATCACAATTACATTCTCAATCAATTCCACCGCCACCGGATTGGAATTCTATGATGTCTCAACCTAACGCAAACTTCTATACAATAAAAGATGAGGTTGATAATTACTTTAATACTTATCCAGAAAAAAAGGAATACGAAGTTGAAGAAGACGAAGACGAAGGCGGTCCGTTAAGTTACCAAAATTATTTAAGATGGGATTACTATTGGCGTTATAGAGTTGGTGACGGTAGTGCAGAAAACCACGGTTCATTTCAAATGGCTCTTGATGCTTACAGACAACTTATTGGCTCAAGTAATTCAATTTACAATTGCCATCAATCAGGAGTTGGCAACAATTTAAACTCTAATTGGACAGAATTAGGTCCCACATCCATGACTTGCCAAAATATGGGCGTAGTTTGCTGTTTGAAACTTGACCCAACAGATGCATCAAACAATACTTTATATGCTGGTACATGGGGTTCTGGCATTTGGCGAACAAACAATGCACAATCGGCAAATCCTAATTGGATTTCTCTTCAAGATATAGATGGCGAACCCGGCACTGGTGTTAATGATATTGCTATAACAATACAAGGAGGAACAAAAGTCATTTACGCAGCAAGTGCAATGTTACGCGGTGGTTATTTTGGACTTGGAGTTTTTAAATCTATAAATAATGGTCAAACTTGGCAGCCGACAAGTTTAACATTAAATGCTGGCAGTGAAAAGCCAACTTTTAAATTATTGGTTGACCCAACTAATCCTTACATCATTTGGGCATTTACTCCAAATGAAGTTTACAGAATGGATGAATCAAATGGAACCAATCAAATTGCCTTCAATTACGTTTCCACTAAAGGGAAATATGGTGGTAGTAGTAGACTACTTAGTATGGCATTTGACCAAAACAATTCTAACATTGTCTACGTTTCCTCTTCTGGATTTTCACCAGTTAGTGCAGAAGAAATCATGCCAGGAGTTCCTAAACCAAATCAAGGTGCTTCTATTTATAAGATTGAATATCAAAATCCCAATTTTACAGTTACAGACATAACTCCTAATCCTTTAGCAGGGGTATATAATTTTGCATGGTGCGGGGTGGCTACTTGCCCTCTTATATCAAATGATTTGGTTGCAATAATTGCAACTGAAGTAAGTGTCAATTCATTTACAGTTACTAAAAACAATTTTCTTATTTCTACCAGTATTTGGCAAACCCCTGTTTCGATTACAAATGGTCCCGGGGCAACTTTTACAATTTCTCCGGTTGACCCCAACATATATTATTCATTTGGTGGCGCCTATGGTTTTAAATCATTAAATGCAGGTTTAACTTGGTCAACTATTACAACATATAACTCCTGTACCGAACATGCTGATGTAAGATACATGATGCAAGAACAGGCGAACGCTGGTGGCAACGATATTCTTTGGATGGGGAATGATGGCGGTGTTGGCAGAAAAGAATACACCAATGCATGGACTAATAAAAATGGTACTGGCTTAAATAATTTAGAATTTTATAACTTGGGTGGTTTTGAAGGTAACGCAAACTTATTAATGTGCGGTGCACAAGACAACAATATAAATAAGTGGACTAATCCAACTTGGCAACACCTTTATACTGGCGATGGTGGAGAATGCATAATTGACTACAACAATCAAAATCACATGTATGCATTTGAGGGCTACTTGTCTATGTGCGAATCTACCAATGGATGGGCTTCAAGAAATTGTTTCAGTTTTCCAAACAGTGATTGGCGTTTAGGAATGAATATGAAAATTGATGTGGCTAATCCTAATATAGTTTATGTGCCAGTAAAGGAATTACATAGATTTAATTCCATTACTGGATTTCAAACGCCTGCCATGTCTGCATTTAATAATAATTGGCTCAGCAATCTTGGTCAATCGGAATCTAACCCTAATGTCATGTACGTTGGACATTCTGGCCCTTACTGGCCAAATGTTGGTTCACCCCCCATCACCAATTTTTTTCATAAAACCACAAATGCACAAGCAGCAGTTCCCACTTGGACTGATTTAACTCCTAACATTTTTTTTGGTTCTAATAATCCCTTTTACTATACTGTGATGACAGATATTGCAGTTAAGCCAACCGACCCTAACACGCTTTGGGTAACCTTTAGCGGTTGGTGGGTTTACAAAGTCATAAAATCAACAGATGGTGGTTTAACATGGACTGATGAATCAGCAGGACTTCCTAACTATCCCGTAAACAGAATCGTTTATCAAAAAGGCAGTGACGATGGATTATACGTTGCAACAGAAGTGGGCGTTTACTACAGAGATAATTCAATGTCACAATGGGAATGTTTCAATTATCACTTACCTGTTTGTAACGTTACTGACCTCGAAATTAATTACTGTAAACAAAAAATTCGCGCTTCAACTTTTGGAAGAGGAGCATGGGAATCACCGTTAGTGCCCGCCTCACAAACAATCACAAGTGCAACTTGGAACACCCCTGTAAAACTATCAGCAAATCTAATCGTACCAAACGGTGTTACCCTCACCATCTCATCCGATGTTGACATTGCCAAAGGCAGAACAATAACCGTAGCACCGGGCGGCACACTCGACATCACAACAGGCGGACATTTATTTAATGGCTGCAACGAAATGTGGGACAGAATAAATGTTGACGGACCAACAGCAACTCTCAAAATTCACAACAATGCAATAGTTGAAGATGCTTATTTCTCCTCGTTCACAAGCAACGGAGGCGTTATACAAATTGACCATGCCCGTTTAACACAAAACAATGTTCATGCTCACATCGAAGGCTCAACGGCTTCACCATATCCCGGATTTATTTATGCAACAACAATGGATAATCCAACAGGACTACAAGCCCCATTTCCCCCAGGCTCACGCTCAAACAACGGAATCGAAATAGTAAATTGTGCCAACATTACAATAGGTAACGACAATCAGGCGGTACTGCAAAACACCATAACAGATTTTAATTATTACGGAATCCGAATTACAAGTTCCAGTGCAACCATCATTAACAACAACATCAACTCCAACAACACCACAAGTCTCTCGCGTGGTATTCTTGCCTCAACCTCATCTCCAACTACAAATACCTATATCATAAACATTGGTTCTCGAGCAGGTTTACAAAGTACACCTTTTTCAAAAAACATCCTCTCCAACCTATGGCATGGAATATGGGTTTTCAGAAATTATCATACCTTTATAGTTGATAACGAACTATCACAAATCAGGTTCAGAGGAATGTATTTACGTGATTGTTATAGAGAAATTCACATTAGCCAAAACATTGACCCAAATGGAAACTTCATTCATAATTCGCCCAATCTTAAATATGGCATTGTGGTGCATTATAATCCGCGAGTAACAAACGTTACTATTGCAGCAAACAGACTTGACCTCAATAACGATGCAATAGCAATATGGGACAGAGAATTTTCCTGCACCGATTTGCATAGAACGCGCATCGTTTCAAATAATATCAACGACATTAAATGGGGAATTTGGATAGAAAATGACGGATTTCCTCTCATTGATGATAACCGCATAACTTTTCTAACTAATCCTTCAAACAATCAAGTTGGTTATGGCATCTTAACACAAAACGTTTGCTTCCCCGACATAACCAATAATTTTGTTGCATGTCTCGCCAACCCAAAACCTGTTTATGGTATTTGTGCCGAAATGTGCATGGCTCCATATATCTGCAATAATTATACAGGCTTTCTCGAACGAGGAATACTTTGTCGCGGAACCATGATGGGTACAAAAGTTAAGTTAAACATCATGGAAAATAATTACTACGGTTTCTGCATGGAAAATGGCGGCAACATAGGCGAACAGGGAAATGCAGCAGCAAATGATGTTTCCGACAACCAGTGGATAAATAATATTTATTATGATACTTATTCAGTTGGAAATTCAAATCAAAATCCACAGAATAATACATTTTTTGATGTGCAAAATACTCCAAACTATACAATCAATACATCTTTCAATGACATTAGTTCCTTGCCCATTCCCCATAACATTGTAACTCCCTTTAATCCTGCCGATTGTGCCGACCATAAAGGTTGGCGTGTTGCTGAAGATGCTGACGATGCAATTTCCGATACCATACCTGATTCACTTCTTACCATGGAAGAACTCTGGATAAGAGAACGTCAACTTTTTTCAGTTGTAACAAGCGAGGAAATTATTGATACCCCTTCCGTTAT
>WBZR01001172.1_pt1 | contig 34799 bp, 28 predicted proteins | sample 5204231 | NCBI WGS metagenome assembly WBZR01 (sample SAMN12412403, study PRJNA552823) | activated sludge metagenome | isolation source: activated sludge from anammox sidestream of wastewater treatment plant... | place: USA: Virginia | collected 2017-08 | reverse complement strand
CGCGGCCGATAAGTCCTTCAACAATCATTGGGGCGTGCCGCTGACGCTTGCGCGCATGCCGGCCGCAACGCGCTTCGGCGTGTTCGAGATCGGCATGAACCACGCCGGCGAGATCACGCCGCTGGTCCGGCTGGTCCGGCCGCATGTGGCCATCGTCACGACCGTCGAGCCGGTGCATCTCGCACAGTTCCCGAGCGTCGAGGCGATTGCGGAAGCGAAGGCGGAGATCTTCCTCGGTCTCGAGCCCGGCGGCACCGCCGTCATCAACCGCGACAACACGTATTTCGACATCCTGCGCCTCCGCGCCGAGGCCGCGGGCGCCCGTGTCGTCTCGTTCGGCCAGGATGCCCGCGCCGACGTGCGGCCGAAGGCGCTGGAGCTGTCGTCGGAGGGGACGGTGATCGATCTCGCCCTCGGCGGCCGCGACGTGCGCATCCGCCTCGCCGTGCCCGGCGCCCACATCGCCGTGAACGCGCTCGCCGTCGCCGCGGCCGTGCACGCGGTGGGTGCGGACGCGGGGGAGGCGCTCTCCGCCCTTGCGGCGCTGCCGCCGCCGCCGGGTCGCGGCGCCCGCACCGAGCTGCCCCTCGGGAGCGGCAAAGTCCTTCTGATCGACGAGAGCTACAATGCCAACCCGGCGTCCATGCGCGCCGCCCTCGCCGTGCTCGGCACCGTGCCGCGATCCCTCTTCAAGCGCCGCATCGCCGTGCTCGGCGACATGCTGGAGCTTGGCCCGCAGGAGCGGAGCCTCCACGTCGCCCTCAAGGAAGCTGTTGACGCCGCCGGCACGGATCTGGTTTTTGCCTGCGGACCCAATATGGCTCACCTTTTCGAGGCGCTTGCACCGGAACGGCAGGGGGCCTGGGCCGCGGAGCAGGCCACGCTCGGCGCGTGGCTGCTGGAAGAGCTGAGACCGGGCGACGTCGTCATGATCAAGGGCTCGAACGGCAGCCGCATGGGGGCGGTTGCCGATCTCCTGCGCCGGACGTTGAAGTGAGGCCGCGGAGTTGGGTAAGGTCCGGTCCGGGGGACGGCCGAGGCCGGGGGAAGGGGTGACATGCTGTACGAGCTCGTGGCTTTCAGCGACCAGATCGCCATCCTGAACGTCTTCCGCTACATCACCTTCCGCACCGGCGGCGCCGTCTTCACCGCGCTTCTCTTCGTGCTCCTCTTCGGCCCCGGCATCATCGATCTCCTGCGCCTGAAGCAGGGCAAGGGCCAGCCCATCCGCGAGGACGGCCCCCAGTCGCATTTCTCGAAAAAGGGCACGCCCACCATGGGCGGCCTGATGATCCTCGCCAGCGTCACCGTCGCGACGCTGCTCTGGTCGGATCTCTCCAACGGCTACGTCTGGGTCGTGCTTCTGGTCACGCTCGCCTATGGCGGCATCGGCTTCTACGATGACTATCTGAAGGTCACCAAGCAGCAGTCGGGCGGCTTCGGCGGCAAGGCGCGGCTCGGCCTCGAGATGCTGGTGGCGGCGATCGCGGTCTACGTCATCATGCAGCTTTCGGTGCCGGAGCTCTCGGGCAAGCTCGCGCTGCCGTTCTTCAAGACGGCGCTGATCGATCTCGGCGCCATGTTCATCATCGTCGGCATGTTCGTCATCGTCGGGGCCGGCAACGCGGTCAACTTGACCGACGGCCTCGATGGCCTTGCCATCGTCCCTGTGATGATCGCGGCCGCCACCTTCGGCCTCATCTCCTACCTGATCGGCAACTACAAGTTTGCCGGCTATCTGCAGATCCACCACGTCGCCGGCACCGGCGAGCTGGCGGTGATCTGCGGCGCCTTGATCGGCGCGGGCCTGGGCTTCCTGTGGTTCAACGCGCCGCCCGCCATGATCTTCATGGGCGACACCGGCTCGCTCGCGCTCGGCGGCGCGCTCGGCGCCATCGCGGTCGCGACCAAGCATGAGGTCGTGCTGGCCATCGTCGGCGGCCTGTTCGTGCTGGAGACGCTGTCGGTCATCATCCAGGTGACGTCCTACAAGCTCACGGGCAAGCGTGTCTTTCGCATGGCCCCGTTGCACCATCACTACGAGCAGAAGGGTTGGAAGGAGAGCACCGTCGTCGTGCGCTTCTGGATCATCGCCGTGATCCTGGCCCTGATCGGCCTCGCCACCCTGAAGCTCCGCTGATGCCCGGCACGGCAATGCGGCAGCGCATCTGGACCCCGACCTCCGTCGGGGTGACGCTGCATTTTGAGGCGACCGGCGAGCCTGACATGCGCCGTCATCCCGGCGCAGGCCGGGATCCAGAGACCTATCCGACTGATGTAACAGGCGCCCGTTGGCTGCGCGTCCGATTCAACCGCGCTCAAAAAGGCATTAGCCTCACTCCATGATTCGCGTGACGGCCTTCAAGGATCGGACGGTCGCGGTGTTCGGGCTCGGCGCCTCGGGCCTCGCCACCGTGCGCGCGCTCGAGGCGGGCGGCGCGCGCGTCGCCGCCTGGGACGACAGCATTGCGGGCCGCGCTGCCGCTGAGGACGTGGGCGTGCCGCTCGTCGACCTCGCCGCCGCCGACTGGTCCCGGTTCGCGGCGCTCGTGCTGGCGCCCGGCGTTCCGCTGACGCATCCCGAGCCCCACTGGACGGTGGAGAAGGCGAAAGCCGCCGGCATCGAGGTGATCGGCGACGTCGAGCTGTTCTTCCGCGAGCGGGCCGCAACCTGCCCCCACGCACCCGTCATCGCCATCACCGGCACCAACGGCAAGTCCACCACCACCGCGCTCATCGCCCACATCCTGGGCAGCTTCGGCAACGACGTACAACTCGGCGGCAACATCGGCCGCGCGGTGCTGACGCTGGATCCGCCGGCCCCGGACCGCATCCATGTGCTCGAGCTGTCGAGCTTCCAGATCGACCTCGCGCCGGGCGCCGCCCCGACCGTCGCCGTGCTCTTGAACATCACGCCCGACCACATCGACCGCCACGGCACCGTGGCGCACTACGCGGAGGTCAAGAGCCGCCTCGTCGCCAACGCCGGCATGATGGCCGTGATCGGCGTCGACGACGACTGGTGCCGGCGTATCGCGGAAGCGCTCGAGGCGCGCGGGCGGCCGCAGGTGCGCCCCATCTCCGTGCGTGCCGCCGTGGCGGGCGGCATCTCCGCGCAAGACGCGAAGCTCTACGAGGACGGCCGCGAGCGCGCCGCCCTCGACGGCATCGCCACGCTGCGCGGCGCGCACAACTGGCAGAACGCCGCCGCGGCGGTCGCGGCGGTCGAGGCCCTGCCCGAAAGGTTCCACGCTGGGGGCGATCTGCAAGCGGCGCTCGAGAGCTTTCCCGGCCTTGCCCACCGCCTCGAGGTGGTGGATCGCATCGGCTCCGTCGACTTCATCAACGACAGCAAGGCGACCAACGCCGACTCGACCGAAAAAGCCCTCGCGTCGTTCGCCGGCGACATCTACTGGATCCTCGGCGGCAAGCCGAAGGCCGGCGGCATCACGACCCTTGCCGCCTACTTCCCGCGCATCGCCCGGGCCTATCTCATCGGCGAGGCGACGGACGCGTTCGCGGCCACGCTCGGCGAGGCGGCCCCCTTCGAGCGCTGCGGCACGCTTGACGTCGCCGTCCGTCGCGCCGCGGCCGATGCGCTGGCCGCCAACCGGCCGGGAAGCGTCGTGCTGCTGTCGCCGGCTTGCGCCTCCTACGATCAGTTCAGGAACTTCGAGGAGCGCGGCGACGCCTTCCGGCGCCTCGTGGCCGGGCACCTTGCCGGACGGGCGGGCGCATGAAGTTCTCGCGCGCCGACAGGAGCCGGCTCGCCGAATGGTGGTTCACGGTGGACCACGTGCTGCTCTACGCCATCCTGATCGTCGTCGCGACCGGGCTCGTCCTGTCCATTGCCGCAAGCCCCGCCGTCGCCCTGAAGAAGGGATTTCCCGCCTACTATTTCGTCGAGCGGCATGTCGTCTTCTCGGGGATCGGCATGGGGCTCATGCTCGCCGTCTCGCTGCTCGCGCCCGCGTCCGTGCGCCGCCTCTCGCTCGCGGTGCTCGCGGTTTCGATGATCGGTCTTGTCGCCGTTTTGCTGTTCGGTGAGGAGATCAACGGTGCGCGCCGCTGGCTCTCCATCGAAGGCCGCTCCATCCAGCCGTCGGAGTTTGCCAAGCCCGCCTTCGTGGTGGTCTCGGCGTGGCTCCTGGCGGAGGCGCGCCGCCGCCCTGAGATGCCGGGGCTGGCGCTGGCGCTGGCGCTGTTTGCAATCTTCGCCGGCCTCCTCGTCGTGCAGCCGGACGTCGGCCAGACCATGCTCGTGACATTGGTCTGGACGGCGATGCTGTTCGTTTCGGGACTGGCGCTCAAAGGCGCGGCCCTTGCGGCCCTCCTGGGTGCGGGCGGGCTCTACGGCGCCTACCTGCATTTCCCGCACGTCGCCTTCCGCATCGACCGCTTCTTCGGACCCCAGACGAGCAGCGACTACAGCCAGGGCGCGCGCGCCATCCAGTCCTTCGTCGAAGGCGGCTTCCTCGGCCGCGGGCCGGGCGAGGGCACCATCAAGACCTCGCTGCCCGACGCCCACACCGACTACATCTTCGCCGTCGTCGCCGAGGAGTACGGTGCGCTCGCCTGCCTCGCGCTGCTTGCGCTGTTCGCGTTCATCGTCCTGCGCGCGCTCCGCCACGCCGAGGGCGAGCCGGATCCGCCGACGCGCCTCGCCGTCATCGGGCTGGCGCTGATGTTCGGCTTCCAGGCGCTGATCAACATGGGCGTCAACGTCGGCCTGCTCCCGGCCAAGGGCATGACGCTGCCCTTCCTTTCGGCCGGCGGCTCGTCCACGCTGGCGATCTCGCTGACGCTCGGGATGCTGCTGGCGCTCACCCGCCGCCGTCCGGATGCCGACCGCCTCAAAAAGCCCCCATTGATGCCGAGCCTACCGAGCCTCAAACCATGAACGCTTCGCTTTTCCCGGAACACCGACGTGACGCGTGAGCCGCCCCCGATCCTGCTAGCCGCCGGCGGAACCGGCGGGCACCTGTTCCCCGCCTTCGCGCTTGCCGAGGAGCTGGGCCGCCGCGGCTTCCCCGTCGATCTGGTGACGGACATGCGTGGCGACCGCTACGGCACCGGCTTTCCTGCGCGCGCCGTCTATCAGCTCCCGGCCGCGACCCCGGGCAGCAAGCGCAATCCGATCGCGCTCGCACGAGCAAGTTTGACGCTCCTGCGCGGCATCCGCCGGGCGAGGGCCCTCCTCGGCACGCTGAAGCCCGCCGCGGTGGTCGGCTTCGGCGGCTATCCGACCATTCCGCCCCTGGTCGGCGCGTGGATGTTCGGCATCCCGTCGATCATCCACGAGCAGAACGCCGTTTTGGGCCGCGCCAACCGCGCGCTCGCCGGCAAGGCTGCCGCCATCGCCACGTCGTTCCGCAAGACCCGGAAGCTCGACGGGCCGCTCGCCGAGAAAGCACGCTTCACCGGCAACCCCGTGCGCGGCGCCGTCATCGAGGCCGCGAAGATCCCCTATCCCCCGCTCGCGCCCGAGGGCCCGCTCCGGCTCCTGGTGTTCGGCGGCAGCCAGGGCGCCCGCTTCTTCTCGGAGGCCGTCCCCCCCGCGCTCGCGCTCCTTTCCGAGCCGCTCCGCCGCCGCCTGAAGCTCGTGCAGCAGGCCCGCCCGGAGGATGTCGACACGGTGCGGGCCGCGATCGCGGCGGCCGGCATCGACGCCGAGATCGCACCGTTTTTCAAAGACTTGCCGCAGATCATGGCCGAGAGCCACCTCATCGTCGCGCGCGCCGGCGCGTCCTCGGTCGCCGAGCTCGCCGTCATCGGCCGCCCGTCGATCCTCGTACCTTTGCCGCATTCTCTCGACAGTGATCAGCTCGAGAACGCGACCAATCTTGCCGAATCGGGGGGCAGTTGGTGTATCGAGCAGAAGGAGTTGTCGCCGGCGCGGCTGGCGACGGAGATCGGCCGGCTGCTCGGTGCGCCTGAAACGCTCGCCTCAGCAGCCGCCTGCGCGGAAGCCCAGGGCCAGGCGCAGGCGGTGGGCTTGCTCGCCGATCTCGTCGCGGAGGTGATCGGCCGCGCCCGCGCGTCGCGGCGCTGACGCAAGGGCGCGCGGACCGCCTGTCGCGGCAGCCGAACCACGATCGCCATGACGCCGGGCGCCAGAGACAGGAAGCACCACGCATGCAGTTGCCGAGCGACATCGGGCCCTTCCACATCATCGGCATCGGCGGCATCGGCATGAGCGCCATCGCCGAGATCCTTCTCGCCAAAGGCTATCGGGTCCAGGGCAGCGACCAGAAGGAAAGCGCGAACGTGCGCCGCCTGCGCGCCAAGGGCATCCGCGTCGCGGTCGGCCATGACGCGGCGAACCTCGAGGGCGCCGGCCAGGTCGTCATCTCGACGGCCGTCAAGGAGACCAACCCCGAGCTCGAAGCCGCGCGCGCCAAGGGCCTTCCCATCATCCGCCGGGCCGAGATGCTGGCCGAGCTGATGCGCCTCTACGCGACCGTTTCGGTGACGGGCACGCACGGCAAGACGACGACGACCTCGCTCGTCAGCTCCATCTTCGATGAGGCCGCGCTCGATCCCACCGTGATCACCGGCGGCATCATCAACGCCTGGGGATCGAACGCGCGTCTCGGCAAGGGCCGCTGGATGATCGTCGAAGCCGACGAGAGCGACGGCACGTTCACGCGCCTGCCGACGGAGATCGGTGTCGTCACTAACATCGATCCCGAGCACCTCGATTACTTCGGCACCGTCGAGGCCATGCACCGCGAGTACGAGGCCTTCTTCAGGAACATTCCCTTCTACGGCCTGGCCGTCACCTGCATCGATCATCCCGTCGTGCGCGAGATGGTCGAGCGGCTCCACCTCCGCCGCGACGGCCGGCGCCTCTTGACCTACGGCACGCGCGAGGATGCCGATCTCGTGCTGCGCAAGATCGTGAGCGACGGGCGCACGATCGTCATGGATGCGGATCTGGGCGCGCGGGTGAAGGGCGGACCTCGGGCCATTCGAGGCTGGGTCGTGCCGATGCCGGGCGAGCACAATGCGCTGAACGCGCTCGCCGCCATCGCCGTTGCCGCCGAGGCCGGTCTCCCCGACGCGGTGATCCGCGCTGGCCTTGCGGCCTTTTCCGGCGTCAAGCGCCGCTTCCAGCTCACCGGCACCTGGAACGGCGTCGAGATCTTCGACGACTACGGCCACCACCCGGCCGAGATCGCAGCCGTCCTCGCGGCGGCCCGCGCCGGCGCCAAGGGCAACGTCGTCGCCATCGTCGAGCCGCACCGCTATACGCGCGTGCGCGACCTCTTCGGCGAGTTCTCGGCCTGCTTCCACGCCGCCGACAGCGTCGTCGTGGCGCCGCTCTACGGCGCCGGCGAGGCGCCGATCGACGGCATCGATCCCGAGGCCCTGGCGGACGGCATTCGCGCAACCGGACATCAGGCCGTCGCCACGGTCGGCGACCCGCGGGAGCTCGCGGACCTCGTGCGGCGTCTGACGCGCCCCGGTGACATGGTGATCTGCCTCGGCGCCGGCAATTCCACCGAATGGGCCCACGCGCTCCCCGAATGGCTCGCCGCCGCCGAGCCCCGTCGCGCCGGGAGCGCGCTGTGACACCTGTTCGACGACATGACGCACAGGCCCGTACAACGTCATGCCGACGGAGGCCGGGATCCAGAACGCATCGCAGCGATTCTCCTCCGGCTCCTCTGGATCCCGACCTGCGTCGGGATGACGTTCTGTTTAAGGCGCCCGACCCGCTTCCTCTCAACGTCATCCCGGCGGTCATGACGGAGCCCTGCTTCGCAGGAACGGGGAGAGGTGAAGTAGAGCGCATCTCTTTCATCTCTCCCCTGTGGGGAGAGGTCGGAAGCGATCGTCATGGCGGAGCCATGAACGTATCGCTTCCGGATGAGGGGGCGCCACACGGATGACCTTCCCCGATATCACTACCGACCTGAAACAGCGCATGCCGGAGCTGCGCGGCCGCCTGGCCGCCAACGTCGCGCTCTCAGACATCACCTGGTTCCGCGCCGGCGGGCCCGCGCAGGTGCTCTTCACGCCCGCCGACGAGGCCGACCTCGCCTATTTCCTGAAGCGCAAGCCGGGCGACCTTCCGGTCTTCGTCATCGGCCTCGGCTCGAACCTGCTGGTGCGCGACGGCGGCGTGGCCGGCGTCGTCATCCGCCTCGGCCGCGGTTTTTCCGAGATCAGCATCGAGCCCGGCCATCGCCTCCGCGCCGGGACGGCCTGCCCCGACGTCAAGGTGGCCCGCGCGGCGGCCGATGCCGGCATCGCGGGTTTGGCCTTCTATCGCGGCATTCCGGGCTCCATCGGCGGCGCGCTGCGCATGAACGCCGGCGCCCATGGCCGTGAGACCAGGGATGTGCTGGTCGCAGCCCGCGCCGTCGATCCGCAAGGCAACATCCATGAGCTCTCGCTCGCCGACATGGGCTTCACCTACCGCCACAGCGCTATCCCGCCCGATTGGATCTTCACCGAAGCCACCTATCAGGGCACGCCCGGCGTCGCGGCCGACATCCTGAGCGAGATGGAGGCCGTCGCCGAGTACCGCGAGCAGAACCAGCCCATCAAGGAGCGCACCGGCGGCTCGACGTTCAAGAACCCGCCGGGGCAGAGCGCCTGGAAGCTGATCGACGAGGCAGGCTGCCGCGGCTTTCGCGTCGGCGGCGCGCAGGTCTCCGAGAAGCACTGCAACTTCCTGATCAACACCGAAGGCGCCTCCGGCGAGGACATCGAGCGCCTCGGCGAGACGGTCCGCGCGCGCGTCAAGGCGAGAGCGGGCGTGACGCTCGAATGGGAGATCATCCGCCTCGGGCGTCCGCTGGACGGCCGCCCCGTGGGCGAGGCACTGGCAGAGACCGTCGGATCATGACCAATAAGCTTCCCGCCGCTCCACCCCGCACCTTCGGCCACGTCGCCGTGCTGATGGGCGGCCTCTCCGCGGAGCGCAGCGTCAGCCTCCGCTCGGGCGAGGCCGTCGCGGCCGCGCTCGAAGGCGAGGGCTACCGCGTGACGCGCATCGACGTCGGACGCGATATCGCCCGACGCCTCGACGAGGTCCGCCCCGAGGTCTGCTTCAACGCCCTGCACGGCCGCTTCGGCGAGGACGGTCTGATCCAGGGCATCCTCGAGACGATGGATATCCCGTACACACATTCGGGCGTGCTCGCCTCCGCGCTCGCCATGCACAAGGAGAAGGCCAAGGCGATCATGAAGCCGGCCGGCGTGCCGGTGGCCGAGGCGAGGCTCGTCTTGCGCGGCGAGGCCGCCGCCGCCCACGCGCTCCCGCCGCCCTATGTCGTAAAGCCCGTCGACGAGGGCTCGAGCGTCGGCGTGCTCATCGTGCGCGCCGGAACGAACGACTGGGCGAAGCTGATCCGCGACGGCGGCCCGGAGGACCAGATCGTCATGGTCGAGCGCTTCATCCCCGGCCGCGAGCTGACGTGCGCCGTCATCGGCGACTTCGTGACCGAGGCGATCGAGATCGTCCCCGAGAAGGGCCTCGCCTTCTACGATTTCGAGGCGAAATACGCTCCCGGTGGCTCCCGCCACGAGCTTCCGGCCGATGTTTTACCGGATGTTTACCGGTTGATCCGGAAATACACCCTGGCGGCCCATGCGTCGCTCGGCTGTCGTGGCGTCTCGCGTGCGGATTTCCGCTTCGATGACACGGCAGGGGGGACCGGCGAGCTGATCTGCCTGGAGGTGAACACGCAGCCAGGCATGACCGGGACCTCTCTGGTGCCGGAGCTGGCGGCATATGCGGGCTGGTCGTTCGGCGAGCTCGTCCGATGGATCGTCGAGGACGCGAGTTGTTCGAGGTAGGCCAGAGCGGGGCGAACCGGCAGCAGGCGCACGATGCGATCCTGCTCTCCCGCGCTCGCGTCCCGACGCCGTCCGACGAGAGGCCGCCTCCCGCGGCAAAGGAACCCTATCCCGTCGACGCCGATCTCGAGGCCCCGCCGGGCCCGGCCACGGCCCCGCGCGCGCCGCGGCGTGCGCGCCTCCTCATCGCCGCGCTGGGCATCGGCCTCGCCCTCGGCGCCGTCGAGGAGGCGGCCCGCCACGCCGCACATGCGCCGAAGCTCGAGCGTCTCGCCCGTCTCATGGGCTTCGGCATCGATCAGGTGACGCTGGTCGGCCATCGCTACGCGTATGACCGCGATATCTTCGACGCGCTCGACCTCGCCAACGTGCGCACCTTCGCCGCCCTCGACACCGCCGCCGTCAAGGCGCGCATCGAGCGGCTCTCCTGGATCGACACCGCCGAGCTGACCCGCGTCTTCCCCGGACGCCTCGACATCCGCGTCACGGAGCGCAAGCCCTACGCCGTCTGGTCGCGCGCCGACCGCGTCTATCTGATCGACCGGACGGGGCGCGTGCTGGCGGCCGTCAACGGCACGACGCTTCCCGATCTGCCGCGGTTCGCGGGCGAGGGTGCCGCAGCGGAAGCCGCCGGTTTCCTCGCAACGCTCGCGCGCTATCCCGAGATCGCCGGGCGCTTCGCCGAGGCCGAGCGCGTCTCGGGTCGCCGCTGGCGCCTGAAGCTCGCCCACAGCGCGACGATCGAGCTGCCGGCCGACGACGAGGTTGCGGCGCTGGAAGAGCTCACGCGCGATGACGCGCTGATGCAACGCGTCACCGCCGGCCACGCAACGCTGGATTTCCGCGGCCCCGGCCGCGTCGCCGTCCGCTCCGAGCCGGAGGCCGCGGTGGCGGCGTCCGCCTCCTCTCCCGGCTCGTGAGGGAGGGCACCATGGGGCGGGACAGGGCGAGGCCGCACGGTGGATCGAGGCGAATCACGGGCGTGCTCGACATCGGCACCAGCAAGATCGCGTGCCTGATCGCCGCCGACGGGCCCGCGGGCCTGCGCGTGATCGGCGTCGGCCACCAGCGGGCCGAGGGCGTCAAGGGCGGTGTCGTGATCGACCTCGACCGCGCCGAGCAGGCCGCCCGTGCCGCCGTCGCAGCAGCCGAGCGCATGGCCGGCGTCGAGCTCGCCGAGGTGCACGTCGCGGTGTCCTGCGGGCGCCTCAGATCGCAGAATTTTTCGGCCCGGGCTGAGATCGCGGGCGGTGTCGTGAGCGAGGACGACGTGCGCCGGCTGATGACGGCGGGCCAGGCGTACGTCGAGCAGGGCGGCCGCGCGCTGGTGCACATGAACGAGGTGGCGCTCCGTCTCGACGGCGCGCCGGGCGTGCGCGATCCGCGCGGCCTCGCGGCGCGCGAGCTGGCGTTCGACCTCCACGCGGTGACGGCCGACGAGGCGCCGCTCCGCAACCTGCTGATGGTCGTCGGCCGTTGCTATCTGGAGCCCGCGACCCACGTCCCGACCCCGCTCGCGAGCGCGCTCGCCGTTGCAACCGAGGACGAGCGCCGTCTCGGCGTCACGGTCGTCGATATCGGCGCCGGCACGGCGAGCCTCGCCATGTTCGCCGAGGAGCGCTTCCTCTATGCGTCTGCCACGCCGATGGGCGGCACGCAGATCACCTTCGATATCGCCCGCGCGTTGCATACGCCTCTTGCGGAAGCCGAGCGAATCAAAGCGCTTTATGGCACAGTCGTCTGCGCTCCGTCGGATGAGCATGATGCCTTCACCTACTCGTCTGCGGGCGAGGACGACGGCATCCTGTATCACATGACGAAAGCCGAGCTCGCCGAGGTGATCCGGCCGCGTGTGACAGCCATGTGCCACCACATCCGGCAGCGCTTGGAGGAGTGTGAGATGACGGCATATGCCGGCCGCTGTCTTGTGCTCACGGGGGGCGCGAGCCAGTTGACCGGCTTGGCTGATTTCATGGCCGCCGAGCTCGGGCGGCCGGTGCGCGTAGCGGGTCCGCAGCCGGTTGCCGGGTTGCCGCCCGCATGTTCGAGTCCGGCATTCTCGACTGCCGTCGGGCTGCTCGTCGCGGAAACGCACGAAGCGGCCGGCCGGCGGATCTATCGCAGCCGCGACGGCGCGCCGGAGAGCTATCTGAAGCGCGTCGGCTCCTGGTTGCGGGAAGGGTTCTGAACCGCGATGAGCGGAGGCGCGAGTCCATGAGCGGAGGCGCCAGTACGGGCCAGCCTGGCGGGGGCAGGGCCAGCAACATGCCGGGGAGCCGCGCTGCGGAGGCATCTCCCTCGCGGAAACGGGGGCAGGGAGAGATGGCGGCACATCCGGATCCTTTGGATCTGAAACCCAGACTCACGGTGATCGGCGTCGGCGGCGCCGGCTGCAACGCTGTCAACAACATGATCGCGACGGGGCTCGAAGGCGTCGATTTCATCGTCGCCAACACGGATGCCCAGGCGCTCCTCACCGCGGCCGCCGAGCATCGCATCCAGCTCGGCGTCGAGCTGACCGAGGGCCTGGGCGCGGGGTCGCGCCCCGAGATCGGCGAGGCGGCGGCCGAGGAGGCGATCGAGGACATCCGCAACCAGATCAAGGGCTCGCATATGGTCTTCATCGCTGCCGGAATGGGCGGCGGCACGGGGACCGGAGCGGCATCCGTCATCGCGCGCGCCGCGCGCGAGCTCGGCATCCTGACGGTGGGCGTCGTGACGAAGCCGTTCCTCTTCGAGGGCGTGCGGCGCATGCGCATTGCCGAAGCCGGCGTGGCCGAGCTGCGCAACTACGTCGATACGCTGATCGTCATTCCGAACCAGAACCTGTTCCGCATCGCCAGCGAGAAGACCACCTTCTCCGAAGCCTTCGTCATGGCCGACCAGGTGCTCTACTCGGGCGTGGCCTGCATCGTCGACCTCATTCTCAAGGAAGGCCTGATCAACCTCGACTTCGCGGACGTCCGCACCGTGATGACCGGCATGGGCACGGCGATGATGGGCACCGGCGAGGCGGAGGGCGAGCGCCGCGCCACCGTCGCGGCCGAGGAGGCCATCTCCAATCCCCTGCTCGATGACGTCTCGCTGCGCGGCGCCAAGGGGCTTCTGCTCTCGATCACGGGCGGCAACGGCCTCACGCTGTACGAGGTCGACGAGGCCGCGAGCCGCGTGCGCATGGAGGTCGATCCGGAGGCCAACATCATCGTCGGCGCCACCTACGACGCCGCGCTCGGCGATCGCATCCGCGTCTCGATCGTCGCCTCCGGCATGAGCCGCTCGGGCGAGGCCGAGCGCGCCCCGCCGGCACCGGCCGAGAACTGGGTTCGCGGCACGCAGGCGGTGGCCGCTGCGGCCGAAGCCGCCCATCCCCCCCAGGCGAGCCGCGCCCCGGCGGGAGGCGGCTTCATCCCGGTCGACCCGCGCGACCATCGCAGCGGCGCTCACGATCTTCAGCAGCGCCTGACCGAGGCGCTTCAGCAGTCTCAGCCGGTCACCGCGGGCCGCGCCCCTGGGGTGCCGGCGCACGACCCGCGCGGCCGCGGCGAGCCGTGGCGAGGCCCCGGCAACGTCATGATCGAGAGCGGGCCGCCCCAGCTTCAGGGCGCCACGCCGCCGCCGCTGCCGCATGCCCATGCGGCCGCTTACGACCAGGGCGCATTTGCGCCGCAGCCGCCGCTGGAGGTTCGCCGCCAGGCCCCGCCGCGGCTCGAAGCGGGCGACGCCGCCGAGGTGTCTCGTCAACCCGTCTATCGCACGCCGGCTGAGTCGTATGCCGAGGACGTGTCGCACCGCCAGCAGCAGCCGATGCCGCGCCATCCGCAGCCTGCGGAGCCGCGGCGGCGTCTCGGATTGTTCGAGCGCATTACCGGTCGCGCACGCGGCGCCGCTGATTCGGATGTTCGCCCCCGTGATTCGCAGGGAGCGCCCGTTGGCAACGAGCAGGGAAGCGCGGTCATGCCCGCCGGACGCGACAATCATGAGCATTATCCGCAGGCAGTTCATCCGCATAGGGATGAACGGCAAGAATCTGAAATTCCTGTATTTTTCCGCGACAAACGCCGATAGGCCGAAACGGGATCCGGCCGTGTGTCAACAGCTGTCCGGTACGTAACACAACGTAAGAAAGCGTGATTTGTCCCACCGGGAGACGGAGACTATCGTTTTTTAACGACCGGTTCGCAGGACAACCGACCACCCATCTGCCCATGCGCTCAAAAGGCGCGAGCCACCGTACTGGAGTTGGCCAAGGCAGACGAGACGACGGGGAACGGGGTGGCGGCAAGCGAACATCGGCCGGGGGTGGCGGACCGTCCGTGGGGGCGGAGCCGAGGAAGGCATCGAGGGACGGCGCAGCATGTCAAATCGCTTCATTGGCGCGCGACAGACGACGATTGCTCAAGAGATCCAGGTCCACGGCACGGGGGTGCACAGCGGAGCGCCAGTTTCGGTCAGCCTGCATCCGGCAGGGGCCGACACTGGGCTCCGTTTTGTGGTGATGAAGCGCGGTCGGGTGACTGCGGAAATCCCCGCCAAAGTCTGTAACGTCAAGAATCTCACGCTCTGCACGGTCATCGGCGACGAAAGCGGCGCCACTGTTTCCACCGTCGAGCATCTTCTCTCCGCCCTTCGCGGCCTCCACATCGACAACTGCATCATCGAGATCGAGGGCAAGGAAGCCCCGATCATGGACGGCAGCGCCGCGCCATTCGTCGAGGCCATCGATCGGGTCGGCATTCGCGAGCTGTCCGCCTCGCGCCGCTTTCTCAAGATCCTGAAAACGGTCCGCGTCGAGGAAGGCGGATGCTGGGGAGAGCTTTCGCCTCACGCCGGCTTCCATCTCGATGTCGAGATCGATTTTCCGTCGCCGATCATCGGCCGGCAGCGCCTGTCGCTCGAGATGAGCCCCGGCGTCTTCCGCAACGAGATCGCCCACGCCCGCACCTTCGGCTTCATGAGCGATGTGGAGCGGCTGTGGAAAGCCGGTCTGGCGCTCGGCGCCAACCTCACCAACACCGTGGCCATCGGCGACGACCGCATCATGAACCGTGAAGGTCTGCGCGACCCGCTCGAGTTCGTCCGCCACAAGATGCTGGATGCCGTGGGAGATCTCAGCCTGTCCGGTTATCCGCTGCTCGGCGCCTATCGCTCGGTCAAGGGCGGTCATCGTCTGAACGCGCTGGTGCTGCAGAAGCTCCTCGAGGATAGCTCCGCGTGGTCCATCGTGCAGGCCCCCCGCGTGCGCGAGCCGCGCGCCGTGGTGTTCGAGCGCTCGGCCGCAGCCGTCGCGGTCGCCGCCGAGTAAGGGCATCGGTTTTCGTTGCAATCGCTGACGCCCGCACCTGCAGGGCGCGATCGGGCCTCGCCATACGCGAGGCCTGAAGCGTGTGGCGCAAGCCCTTGTCAGACCAGCCATTTCGGGCCATGCCCGATGCTGGCGCTCGGAGCCGGGCCTCACATCAACCACAATGTAAACTTAGGATCCGCTCGTCCCGAAGCTTGGCCACGCCGGCCATCGCGCTGAAGCCGGGTCGACGGCTGAGGGCAGCACAGGCAAGACCCCGAGCCGGCGCGATCGTGACTCTCGAAGCCCGTGGCCCGGGGGTGTGCACGAGCGTGGACGGCGGGGGAAGACCGGGGTTGTCGCCTTCAGGCAAGGAATGAAGTGTGCTAGGCACAAGAATGCGTCCGGCCCTGTCCGTCCGAAGCGGCACGCATCGGTTTCGTCGAGCGGGGTTTCGATTCGAGTGAAATAACCGCGCTCGCGGCGACGCCCAGACGTGCTCGGGCCCGGAAGCGCTCGGAAGGACTCAAAAGTAAGACGGTGGCTGGGGGAGTACGGCATTCGATGCGCAAGACGCCAAATTGGGCCGCAGCCATTGTTTGGTGCGCCATGGGCGGCGTTGCGCTGGCTCTTGCGGGATGCGCGTCCTCGACCGACGCCACGAGCATCCTCAACGCCGATCCGCCCGAGAAGATGTATACCGACGCCGATGCGCTGATGAACAAGGGCAAGTTCGAGGAGGCGGCGCGCAAATTCGAGGACCTCGATCGCTCGCATCCCTATTCGCCCGAGGCGCGCCGCTCCATCGTGCTGGCGGCCTACGCGTATTACAAAGCCGGCAAGTCGCCTGAGGCCATCGCGTCCGCCGAGCGCTACACCGTCATGCATCCCGGCACCAAGGATGCGCCGCTCGCCCATCACATCATCGCGTCCGCCTACTTCGACGACATGAACCCGTCGAACCGCGACCAAACGGCCACGCGCAAGGCGCTCGAGCAGCTCAAGATCCTGAAGTCGCGCTATCCCGACAGCACTTACGCCCAGAACGCCGACAACCGCATCCGCATCGCCGAGGACACGCTCGCGGCCTCGGAGATGGAGGTCGGTCGCTATTACATGAAGCAGAAGAACTTCGTCGCCGCCATCAACCGCTTCAAGGTGGTAGTGTCGGACTTCCAGACGACGGCCCATGTCGAAGAGGCGCTGATGCGCCTCACCGAATGCTACATGGCGCTCGGTGTCACCCACGAGGCGCAGACCGCGGTCGCCGTCCTCGGCCACAACTTCCCGCAGTCGAAGTGGTATCGGGACGCCTACGCGCTCCTGAAATCCGACGGCCTCGCGCCCCAGCAGAGCAACGACTCCTGGATCACGAAAGCCTGGAAGGCGGTCCCCAAGCTCGGTCTCGGCGGCCCGGGTTGAGCCCGGAGGCGCAGCGCCCGCTTTTCGACTGGACCACGGCCGCGTCCGCCACTATCTGTCCGAAGCATCGGTCCAGAGAAAGAGCGGAACCGCGATCGCTGAGATCGCCCGCCGCGAGCCGCGATGGCGAGAAAGAAGCCTGCACTTCCCCCGGTTGAGGATCTGAGCGCCGACGAGGCGTCGGCCGAGCTCGCGCGACTTGCCGCCGAGATCGCCCGTCACGATCGGCTCTACTATCAGTCCGACGCGCCCGAGATCTCGGACGCCGACTACGACGAGCTGCGCCGGCGCAACGACGCCATCGAGGCGCGCTTTCCAGAGCTCGTGCGCCCCGACAGCCCCTCGAAAAGGATAGGCGCTCCGGCCGTCGAGACCTTTGCCAAAGTCCGTCACCGCGTGCCGATGCTGTCGCTTGGCAATGCGTTCGACGACGGGGAGGTGGTCGACTTCGCCGCCCGCGTCCGCCGCTTCCTCTCCCTCAAGGCCGACGACCCGCTCGCCGTGACCGCGGAGCCCAAGATCGACGGCCTCTCCATCGCGATCCGCTACGAGAAGGGCCGCCTTGTCGAGGCGGCGACCCGCGGTGACGGCGCCGAGGGCGAGAACGTGACCGCCAACGTGCGCACCATCCGCGAGATCCCGGCCCGCCTCGACGGCAAGGCCGTTCCCGCCGTCGCCGAGGTGCGCGGCGAGATCTACATGAGCCACGCCGACTTCGCCGCCCTCAATGCGGCCCAGGCCGCGAACGGCGGCAAGGTGTTCGCCAACCCGCGCAATGCCGCCGCAGGCTCGTTGCGCCAGCTCGATTCCACGATCACCGCCGCGCGTCCGCTGCGCTTCTTCGCCTACGCCTGGGGCGAGATGTCGGAAATGCCCGCCGAGACGCAGATGGGCATGGTGGCCGCGTTCGCCGGCTGGGGGCTGCCCGTCAACCCGCTGATGCGCCTCTGCGACGATGCCGAGGGGATGCTGGCCTTTTACCGCGACATCGCCACCCGGCGTGCCGCCCTCGGCTACGATATTGATGGCGTGGTCTACAAGGTGAACCGCCTCGATTTTCAGGATCGCCTGGGCTTCGTCTCCCGCTCGCCGCGTTGGGCCATCGCCCACAAGTTCCCCGCCGAGCAGGCCACGACCCTCCTGCGCGACATCGAGATCCAGGTCGGCCGCACGGGCGCGCTGACGCCCGTCGCCAAGCTCGAGCCGGTGACGGTGGGCGGCGTCGTCGTCTCCAACGCGACGCTGCACAACGAGGACGAGATCGCGCGCAAGGACATCCGCATCGGCGACACCGTCGTCGTGCAGCGCGCGGGCGACGTCATTCCGCAGATCGTGCGTGTCGTCGAGGAGAGGCGCCCGAAGGGCACCGAGCCGTTCGCGTTTCCCAAGCTCTGCCCCGTCTGCGGCAGCCACGCGGTGCGCGAGGCGGATACCGATCCCGAGGCGGGCGGCGTGGTGCGCCGCTGCACCGGAGGGCTCATCTGCCCGGCCCAGGCCAAGGAGCGCCTCAAGCATTTCGTCTCGCGGCTCGCCTTCGACATCGAAGGCCTTGGCGAGGAGAAGATCGAAGCCTTCTTCGACGAGGGGCTGATCCGGCGTCCGGCCGACATCTTCACGCTCGAGGCGCGGGACGCGGCGAGCGCGAGCCCGCTCGCCGGGCGCAAGGGCTTCGGCAGGAAGTCCGTCGAGAACCTGTTTCGCGCCATCGATGCGCGCCGCACGATCGGGCTCGAGCGCTTCGTCTTCGCCCTCGGCATCCGCCACATCGGCGAGACCACGGCCAAGGATCTCGCCAAGGCGTTCCGCACCCTCGACGCGTTCCGCAAGGCGGCAGCCGCCGCCGCCGAGGGCGGCAAGGAGAGCGAAGCCTATCGCGACATCGACGACATCGAGGGCATCGGCGAGACCGTCGTGGATGCGCTCGTCGATTTCTTCTCCGAGCCGCACAACAGTGAGGCGCTGGACGATCTCCTCGCCCACGTGACGGTGACGCCCTTCGAGCGTCCGGCGGCCGTCCAGTCGCCCGTGACCGGCAAGACGGTCGTGTTCACCGGCAAGCTCGAGCGCGTCGGGCGCAGCGAAGCCAAGGCGCAGGCCGAGCGGCTCGGCGCCAAGGTCGCCGGTTCCGTCTCGGCCAAGACGGACTATGTCATCGCCGGCGCCGACGCCGGCTCGAAGCTCACCAGCGCCCGCAAGCTCGGCGTCGCCGTGCTGACCGAGGACGAATGGCTCGCGCTCATCAAGAGCTGAGGCCAAGGGCCGTGCCGGCGCGGGCCGCCGCCCGGCGACTCCGCTCGCCCGGACCCGCTCAACGCGCGGCGTACGTATCGACGTAATACCGCCAGCCTCTCTTGCCGGCTCCGGGGTGGATGCTGTCGTCGGTGGTGATCGACGTCTTCTTGCGGACGCGGGCAATCGCCTTCGGCGCGTATTCGGACGCGATGTCGAGACCGCGCTCACGGCCGTCTGCGTGCCATGTCTTTTTCGGCGCCGCCGCACCGGCTTTGAGCGCCCCGGCCGTCTTCCGCCCGGCGGCGGTGGCGGCGGATTGATGCGGGTGGCGCATTGTCTTCGTCTTGAGGGCCGCCGTCTTCCGCGCCTTCGTTGCGGAGAGGGTGGAAGCTTTGTGCGAGGCTGCGTCGGCATGCGCAGTGAGAGCGCCCGCGGCACCGTGTGCGTCGTGAGCCGCGAAGGCCGACGGAAGGCTCATGCCTCCGGCGAGAAGCCCGATGAAAACAAGTGAAGTCCTGGCAGGCATGGCCGTACCTCTTTTCTCTGTCTGAGAGCGACGTCAGGAGCGCCGCCGCGTGTGCGGGGCCCGCGCGGGATCGGGGCGCGCCGGCCGTCCTGCGACGGGCCTGCTGCGGTCGATCCCGACGGACTATGGACGCGGGGCCGGAGGGGCGCTGTTCCGCCCGGAACAGAGGCGTGCGGAACGGCGCGCCGCTCCGGGGCCAGAAAAATCGCGACGCCTCTAGATTTTTGATGCGTGGCGTTGCTGACCGAAAAAGTGGCTCCCGCTTCTCAGGAAGCGCCCTCGTCGAAGGACGAATGTCAGCAAAACGCCCTCGCGCGAGCAGGCATGTCCGCCAGCATGACAGCGGCTGGAGCATGACAGCGGCGCAAGGGCGTCGCTCTGGTGTCGAAATTCCGGGGTGTGCAGACTGTCTCAGCGAATGACCAGAACGGGGATCGTCGTTTTCACGAGAACCTCGGATGTCTGGCTCCCCAGCAGCATCTTCTGGATGCCGCGCCGGCCGTGCGAGGACATCACGATGAGATCGCAATCCTTGAGCTTGGCAAATCTCACGATGGCCTCGGCGGGCGATTCATCGATTTCATGCGTCAGCTCCGCCACGACTCCGTGCTCTTTTGCACGCGTCTCGATGTACGCAAACCGCTCCTTCATGAGGTTGTCGATCTGCTGGTCGTAGCGGATCGCCGGATTGCCGACACCACCTCGTTGGGCGGCGCGCGCTTCGTCCGGGCTGAGGGGATTTGAAACGGCGAGAACGGTGATTTTGGCATTGAGCAGCTTGGCAAGCGACAGGCCATGCTCGAGCCCCTTACGGGCAAGCTCGGAACCATCCGTTGCAACCAGAATATGTTTGTACATTTTTTTCTTCCTAACGGGTGAGTCATGAAAGGACGCGGAAGGAGCTGATGGGCAGCGACCAAGCCGGTGGCTTGGTTGACACCGCCCGCCGATCACCACGCACGCTACACCGTTTCTTGCGGGTCTGTCGCCGGTCGCCGGCAAGTCGCTGGCAGCGACAAAGGCACCCGCCTGCGTCCGCAACGCTCATGGCGCAGGCTCTCGTTCCGCGCCCAGATAGCGAAAAGGGGGCGGCGGCTCGGGCGGGGAATGCGGTCCGTAAAGAGCGCTCGCGCAAGGCTTTGGCGCCTTCCGGGCGGAAGCGGCGGGCCCACGTGCGACGATCAGCTCCCAGTCTGGATCGAACGGTGTCTGGATCGAACGGTGTCTGGACCGAGCGGCCTCCGGACCGAACAGACAGTGTCCTGAAGGTTTACGGCTAGCGTGTGGACCAGTCGCGGTAGGGCCAGGTCTGTCCCACGTCCGTGACGTAGAGCGGATATTTCGGCCTGGCGGCAACGGCGGGAGCCTGCGCGGCGCGTGCCGGCCGCGCCGTCTTGGCGCGGCGGGAGGCAGCCGTGCGCGGCGTGTCGTCCTCCTTGTCCGCCCGCGCAAGGGATTTTTCAGCCTCCGCGCGTTCCGAGGCCGATTGAGGCCGCGTGGCGGAGGTCTCGATATCGCTCGCCCCCGGCGATGATGCGACTTCGTTCGGCTGGGCTGCGGGCGCCTCGGCCTTTTGCGACGCCTCGGCGGACGCCGATTTGACGGCGAGCTTCTCCTCGCTGATGCGTTTGGCCTCGATGGCGGCCTCGAGCGCTCGCTGCTTGCGCTTGACCTCTTCCCGGAGCGTGTCGATCGCGGCCTCCGCCGCGCGCCGCGCGCTGACCTCCTGCGCGAGCGTGTCGCTCGCTCGTCCCGCGCTGGCTTCGAGCTTGGCGCGGCGTGCGCGCTCCGCCTCGAGCGCCCGGGTCGCCTCGCGCGCCGCTTCGTTCGCCTTGCGCGTCTCCGTCCGCAGCTTGACGAGCTCCGCGTAGGCGTTCCCGGCCTCGTCCGACTGATGGACGGCCAAGCGCGACGAGAGATCCGCCCGGATCGTATCTGCAAACCACCAGCCGCCAGCCCCCAGGGCAAGGAGGAGCCCCGCCAGGCCCATCAGCAGGCGCGGCGTGCGGCGCGGTGTCTCGGCCGTCTCGGGGGCGGGAGCGGCGACCGCGACGGCGACGCCCTTGCCGGGGTTGTACGTGCCGAAACTCCAGATGTGGCCTTCGGGGTCGCGGCACGAGTAGCCGCGCCGCCCGAGCCCGTCGCTCTTGAGGTCGAGCACGATGTCCGCGCCGGCCTCCCGCGCGCGGGCATAGTGCGCGTCGGCGTCCTCGACCACGAGATAGCAGCTCTGCGTCTCGACGCCGCCGACCTCGTCGGGCTGGCACATCAGCTTGTCGAGATCGGTGTCGCGCACGGCACCCATCATCATCAGGCTGCCGCGATGGGTCATCTGCCCGTAGATGACGGCCCCGTCGGTGTCGGAGACGGCGATCTGCTTTTCGAACCCGAACGCCTGCTCGAGCCAGCCCATCGCCTCCGCGAGGTCGCGGTAGCGCATCAAGGGCATGAGGTTTGGAGCGGGCAGAAGGCTGCTCGCGGTCATGAGACGCTCCAGAGGTTCCAACGTCCAGCCTCGACCGGTGACGCCCTTCGAGCGTCCGGCGGAAATCGCACGGGACTGCGCACGACCGAGATGATGCAGATGGGCTGTGCAGCGCTGGGCCGCGGCACGCCCGAATCACAGTTGATAAATGATAATAGAAAATCGCGCTGAGGCGTTGAGAAAAATCAATAAAAGTGAGCAGTCTAGGGGCGAGGTGATGGCGCGTATGTGCAACGGACCGCCAAACAGCCGGCTGCCCGGTGGTGTTCGCCGGGGAGAAAGAGACGGGAGGACCTGATCGCGCGAGCCGGATCGAAGGGTCAGATGGGCCGTGTCGCCGCCTCGAGCCAGCGCAGCGTCGACGCGTCGACCTCGGGCCCGATGAGCGCGCGCACGCTTGCATGGTAGCCGTCGATCCAGCGTGCTTCCTCCGCCGTCAGCAGGTCCTTGAGGATGAGCCGGCGATCGATGGGAACGAGCGTCAGCGTCTCGAAGCCGAGCATGTCCCGGTCGCCGCCGTCCGGCCGCGCGGGGGGCGTGACGAGCACGAGGTTCTCGATACGGATGCCGTAGGCGCCTTCCTTGTAGTAGCCGGGCTCGTTCGAGACGATCATGCCGGGCTCGAGCACGGCGAGCCCCGCGCGCGAGATCGACTGCGGACCTTCGTGCACCGAGAGATAGCTGCCGACGCCGTGCCCGGTGCCGTGGTCGTAATCGAGCCCCCGTGCCCAGAGCGCGCGCCGGGCCAGCGGATCGAGGTCGATGCCGCGCGTCCCCTTGGGAAACCGCGCTGTGGCGATGGCGATGTGCCCCTTGAGCACGAGCGTGAACCGCTCGCGCATCTCCTCGGTCGGCGGGCCGATGGCGAGGGTGCGCGTGATGTCGGTCGTACCGTCGAGATACTGCGCTCCTGAATCGATGAGGAACAGCTCCCCCGCCCCGAGCGAGCGGTTGGTGGCCTCCGTCACGCGATAGTGCACGATGGCGCCGTTCGGCCCGCTTCCGGCGATCGTGTCGAACGAGATCTCCTTGAGAGCCCGGCTGGCGGCCCGCTCGGCTTCGAGCGCGACGGCCGCGCCGATCTCATCGACCGCCTCGCCGGCGGCGATGGCGCGGTCGAGCCAGGCGAGGAAACGCACCACGGCCGCGCCGTCGCGCACGTGCGCCGCCCGCGCCCCCTTGATCTCGGCCGCGTTCTTGACGGCCTTCATCGGCACGCACGGGTCGTCGCCGCGCGCGGCGCTTTTGCCGAGCGCGCGCAGGAACCACCATGCGGCCCGGTCGCCGTCGACGCGGACGCGGCGCCGGGCCTTGCGCAGCGCCGCCACACGCGCCTTGAGCGCGCCGGGCGGCGAAATTCTGACGGTTCCGTTGAGGTGCGCGTGGGCGTCGCGTGAAAGCTTCCCGGCGGCGACGAACAGCTCGGGCTTTTCGGCCGCCGGCACGAGGGCGAACGCCAGCACCACCGGATTGTGCGCCACGTCCTGGCCGCGGATGTTGAAGAGCCAGCAGACGGAATCCGGCGCCGTGAGGATTACGGCGTCCTGGCCCGCTTCCTTCAGCACCGTCTGCACGGCGGCGATCTTAGCCTCCGCCGCGCGTCCGGCGTACTTGATCGGGTGCGCCACCACGGGGCCGTCGGGAGGAGCGGGCCGGCCCTTGCCCCAGAGCACGTCGATGAGGTTGCGGCGCGTGGGCTTCATCGCGATGCCGTGCGCCGCGAGCGCCGTCCGCATGCGCTCGATCTGCGCGATCGTGTGCAGCCAGGGATCGAATCCCACCACGTCGCCGCTCTTGAGCTTGCCCTTGAGCCAGGAGACGAGATGCGTTTGCGCGATCCCGGGGAGCTCGAACAGCCCGCCGCCGCATTCGGCGCGCGCCTGCACGGTATAGCGTCCGTCGACGAACAGGCCCGCGTGCCGTCGCGTGACGGCGACCATCCCCGCGCTGCCGGAAAACCCGGTGAGCCACTTGAGCCGCTCGGAAGAGGGCGCCACGTACTCGCCTTGGTGCTCGTCGCCGCGCGGCAGCAGCAGCGCCTGCAGATCGTCCTCGGCCATGAGCGCGCGCAGCCGCTTCATCCGCTCGGGGATCGCGGCAGCGTCGGACGGCGCGGCGAAGGTCTGAAACATGCGATCATCTCCTAGCAGCGCTTCGAGAGCGTGAGCGTCGACCAGCCGTCGTAGCGGCGGTGGTGGGCGAGCGCGAAGCCCTGCGCCCGGTACGCGGCGAGGACGTGGGCCGCCTCCCGCGTGAGCAGCCCCGAGAGCACGACGGCCGCCCCCGGCAGGGCGACGCGCCGCACGTCGGGGGCCAGCGCGACGAGCGGCGCGGCGAGGATGTTGGCCACGATGAGGTCGAACGGCGCCGCGTTGCGGACTGACGGCGCGGAGACGCCCGGCCCGCAGGTGAAGGCGATGCGCCCCCCGACGCGGTTCACCTCCGCATTCTCGCGCGCCACCACCACCGATTGCGCGTCGATGTCGACGCCGTGCAGCGCCGCGTGCGGCCAGGCGCGCGCGGCGGCGATGGCGAGCACGCCGGACCCGCAGCCGAGGTCGAGGATGTTGCGGAAGCACCGCACGGCGCTGAGCTGGTCGAGGGCGATGAGGCAGCCGTAGGTGGTCGCGTGATGCGCCGTCCCGAACGCCTCGCCCGCCTCGATCAGGATCGCATGAGGCCCTTGCGGCACGCGCTCCCGATCGTGGCTGCCGTGCACCGTGAACCGCGAGGCGCGCACCGGCGGCAGGGCCGCCTGCGAGAGCGCCACCCAATTGAGATCCGGGATCTCCGCCGCCTGGAAGGCGGGTGCCGGCTCGCCGAGCAGCGCGTCGAGCTCCGCTCCAAGCGCCGCCGGCGTGCGGGGCTCGGAGAAATAGGCTTCGATGCGCCAGGTCGTCGGGGCCGCCTCGCCCGCCTCCCTGTCCTCGAAGATCGAGAGCGCATCCGGCGGCGGCTCGAGGAGGTCCTGCAGCGCGCCCGCGACGCGCATCGCGCGCCCGCGGTCGTCCACCTCGGCGATCAGTTTATGGGAGGTCATGACGTCCGTTTGAGATCGAGGCTTGGCTTCGGGGCACGGCAAAGAGACCGGCCGGTCTGCCGCGCGCGAGACAGTAGCGCAAGGCGGGGCCGGCGTCAGGTTTGCTGAAGGCCGGACGCGGGAGGGCTTGCGGCCGGTGCGGGCGAAGGATGAGCCGCCGGGGTGTCGGGGGCTTCGGGGGACGCCAAGGCCTCACCGCCTGCCTCACCGCCCGCCTCATTGTCCGCGGCCGCGACCGTCCGCTCGACCTCGGTCCCTTCCTCGCCGGCCGGGTCCGGCAGGGTGTCGAGGAACACGTCCCATTTGGCGTCGAGGTGCAGGGCCGCCTCGCGCGGCCCGAGCGTGCTGAGCGTGCCGTCCGCCGCCTCCGACACGATCCCGTCGGTGAGGAGGCGGCTCAACGCATCCTCGAGATCGAAATCGACCGAGACGCCGAAGCTCGCCTGCAGATACTGCTCGATGGCCGCGTCGATGGCCGGCAGGTCGGACCGGTTGGCGCTCTCTTTCGCGAGCACGCTGTAGAGCAGCATCTCCTCCTTGACGTCCTCCTCGGCCGCGCGGTCGGCGAGCTTGATCAGAACGCCGCGATTGTCGGCCATGGCGTGGAAATAGAGGTTCTGCGCCATCACCACCATGTAGCGCTGCCGCTGATTGAGGAAGTTCATCGCCTGGCGGAAGGCGATGCTGCCGAGGCCGAACGCCGCCCCCGCGGCCACGAGCGGGTTCGTGGCGGCGACGGCGATCTTGCCGGCCGCGCCGAACGTGCCCATTCCGAGGCCCGCCCCGCTCGTGACGCCAAGCCTCAGCTTGTCCATCAGGCGGAATTTCAGACGCGTGTTGGGGAACACCATCTCCACGTCGTTGCGCGGGATGTTCTTGAACAGCTTCAGATAGATGTTGTTCTCGTTAACCTGGGGCGGGACATGCGCCCTGAGGGCTTTCACGATCTTCTCGGCTTCTCGGCGCGGCACGCGCTCGTTGCGCATCACCTCGACGACGCGCGTCTCGAACGGCTTGAGCTTGAACAGCAGGAACAGCCGCTGGAAGATCGGCACGTCGAACTCTTCCTTACGCATGAACTTGCTGAGGCTGCGCCGATGGTCGCGGCGGCTCGAGGCGCCGCGGTAATAGATCAGGATCTCCTCGAAGGCCGTGAAGTCCACGTTGAGGTCGAGGCCGTAGTGCGATTCCTTGGTCAGGATCATCTCCACGTCCGCAGGATCGATGCGCACGTAGTTGGCCTGCTTCAGGATGGCTTCGACCTCGGCGACGACGCGCTTCTGCAGCCTCGCCCGCTCCTCGCTGGTGAAGGCGCGGGTGATCAGGAGATCGCTGTCCGGGCTGAAGGTCTCATAGGCTTGCATGAGGTTGCTGAGGCCGACGCCGTGCTGCTGGCGCCGCCAGTATTCGAGGTAGCGGAAGAAGCGCCGCGCGGCGCGCGCCTGGCCGTTGGGCCATACGTGGGGCACCGTCAGGCGATCGATCAGCGCATAGGTCGTAACGGGAATGAAGTGCTCGCGCGGACGGGCCGCGTCTGGCGCCACGAGACCCTGGGACGACATCCCGAGGATGACGGGATCTGCCGGCGCAGCGAGCGATTGCCGTGCGGGCACCGCAACGTCCTCGACCGCCATCGCAACCCTCCCCTCGAATGATCAAGTGATACGACCCGGACCGGCCAGGGTCCAGGCCGGGATCGCCACTGCGGGCTCCGTCCCCGCGCCAGGATCGCCAAGCCAAGCCCCTGAGCCGCGTCATCGCCGAGCCGCGCCGGAGATCGAGCCTAGGTTGCTCCTGGTTCAGCAATTTGACCAAAGCGGCCGCGCGCCGGATTTGCGCGCGTCGTCACGCGCGATGGTAGGGGTGGCCCGCCAGGATCGTCGCCGCGCGGTAGAGTTGCTCGGCGAGCACGATGCGCGCGAGGCCGTGCGGCAGCGTCATGGGGCCGAGCGAAAGCGTGAGACGGGCATGCTGGCGCGCGGGGTCTCCGTGCCCGTCCGGCCCGCCGATCAGGAAGGCCATCGTGCGCAGGCCCTCATCGCGCCGCGCCGCGAGGAAACGCGCGAAGGCGTCGCTGCTAAACGACGTCCCGTCCGCGTCGAGAGCCACGGCGAAATCCGCACTCCCCGCGCCGGCGACGATGCGCCGGGCCTCGTCCGAGCGGCGCTGCGTGGCGCCCGCCTGGCGCGCCTCGGGCAGCTCGGACAGCGTCAGCGGGCCGAGTGCGACACCGCGTCCGGCCTCGTCGATCCGTTTGGCGTATTTGAGATAAAGATCGCGCTCGGGGCCATCCTTGAGGCGCCCCACGGCGACGATGGAAAGACGCATCCGGCCCCGCTCCGCTCGCTGGGGAGCGCCTTCGAACATTCAAAACGTGCCGGCTCTCCCGGCACGCGAGCCCTGAGCCCTCATGGGAGGGGCGCAGGGCCGCCCTGCTGCGACGCCGCCTCGGACCGGCGGGTCAGTGCGCGATCTGCTCGCCCGGCCGCGACCACATCTTTTCGAGATTATAGAAATCCCGGACCTCGGCGCGGAACACGTGCACCAGGATATCGCCGGCGTCGATCAGCACCCAGTCGCAGGTCTCGAGTCCCTCGACGCGCACGGTCCCGATGCCATTGTCCTTGAGATGCTTGCGAAGCTGGTCGGCGATCGCGCCGACGTGGCGGTCCGACCGCCCGGTGGCGATCACCATGAAGTCGCCCATGGACGACTTGCCTTTGAGATCGATGGTGACGATCTGCTCGGCTTTGGCCTCATCGAGCCAGTGCACGACCTTTTTGAGAAGCGGCTCCGAGCTTGCGTGCTGTCGTGCAATCTCGGCGGGAGGCGCACCCTTGCGGGCACCCTCAATGGCGGTTCTCATCTTTGGCTCAATATCCTTTCCGTTCGAGCTGCCTGCGGCCATCCGGCCGCCGGGTGAGAGCTGGGTGCCGGGCTCCGGCCGACCCGCACTTTTTTGGGCCGGTGCCCTTCACCGCCGCGGCGCCTCATTACGCCGTCGGCACGGAGAGGATAGCCGTGGGCGGGGGCGCCAGCAATAGGGACGATGCCGGAGTGTCGCACCCCCCGCCCCGGGCGGAAGCGCACGCGGGAGAGAATGCCCTGGCCGGGCCGTCAAACGGGCTTTTGGGTGGCCCGGCGGGCGCGGATTTCGGTCGAGGAGTCGGGGGAGAGACGCAGTGTCAGATACAACCAGGCCGGGGGCTTCGCGAGCGCCAGCGCCCCCGCGTCCTCGTCAGGAATTCGAAACCGCTCGAGCGCGCGCGCGGCCGGGGCCGAGAGCGCCCGCAGCCGCCATTGCGGGCGATCTGCAACCACGAACGGCATGAGGGACGCGATCTCGCGCCAGGCGGTCCAGCGGTGAAACCCCGCGAGATTGTCGCCGCCCATGATCCACACGAAATGGACGCCCGCCAATCGCCGCTTGAGAAACGCCAGCGTGACGATGGTGGAGGTGGAGCCGAGCTCGGCCTCGAACGCCGTGATCCGGATCCGTGGGTTGGTCGCGAGCTGGCGGCACGCCTCGATCCGCTCGGCGAGCGGTGCGAGGTCGCCATGGGCCTTGAGCGGGTTTCCGGGCGTCACGATCCACCAGACCTCATCGAGCCCCAGTCGCTTCATGACCGCTTCCGAGATCGCGACATGGGCTCCGTGCGGCGGGTTGAACGAGCCGCCGAGCAGGCCGATCCGCTGGCCCCTGACGGCGGGGGGAACGCGCACGGAGAGCGATCCGAAGCTTCTGGCGGTATGGCGGGCGCGCATCGGTCCAATCGAGACGTGCGGACGTGGGAAGGTCACGTTCTGCTCCCGCTGCGTGAACACCAGCCGGCTGCGGATGAGATAGAGCGCGACGAACGACATGAGCACGGCTGCGGTCTTGGCGATAGTCGGAGAAAACCCGACCAGGTGAATCGCCCCGCCCGTCACCACGGCCGTGAGCACGAGCCCGAACGCCCCCGAGGCCATGAACTCGGTGAAGAGCCGTCGCTCACTCTTGTGCGCGCCGTGGCCTGCGAACACGAAGAGGCGCGAGAGCTTGTAGTTGAAAACGAACGCCACCGCATACCCCGCCATGCTGGCGATGACGGGGATTGCAAAAGCGCCGGTGAGCCAGAGGAACACGGCATAGTCGATCGCGAGGCTCGCGAGATTGACGCCCGTGTAGCGGGTGAGGCGCCGGATGCGGTCCCGCGGGGTCATGGCTCCGCCCGCCCCCGCGGGCGCGCCGCGGACGCCATCTCGAGGGCGGGGGAGGAGGACGTCGAGGACACCGGGGCGCGGATCCGACGCGCTGTCGATCGGTGCTGCAGCCCGCTCGGCGTTGGCGTAGACACGATTTCGTAACGGCTGTCGGGAATGGTGAAGGCCGGAGAGACGGTCGGCCGGCGCGGCCGGTCGTCTTCGCGGGGGAAAGCATGGACCGGCGCAAAGATCTCGAGCTTCTGGTCGTCGAGGATCGGCAGGTGATGCTCAAGATCATCCGTCGCCTGCTCGTTGAGCTCGGTTTCGCGCGCATCGACCAGGCCGCGAACGGCTGTCAGGCGGTCGAGATGATCCGCCACAAGCGCTACGATCTGATCCTCTCCGACTGGAACATGGATGGCATGAGCGGCTTCGATCTCCTGAAGGCCGTGCGCGCCGATCCGCGAACGCATGAGACGCCCTTTGTCCTCGTGACCGCCGAGGCCAAGCGCGAGAACATTCTCGCTGCCAAGGCGGCCGGCGCCACGGGCTATCTCGTGAAGCCGTTCAAGCTCGATGTGCTCGAGCGGACGATCGACGGCGTTCTCGCCGCCGACGGCTTCGTCAACCTCGCCGTCGCCTGATCCGCTCCCCCGTCTCGCTCGCCCGATGAGATCCGCGTCGGACCGACAGGGCCCGACGCACTGGCGCTGGCCGGATGCGGACCCCCTCACGCCGGCCGCGTCTGGCCGGTGCCGCGTACGAGGTATTTGAAGCTCGTGAGCTGCTCCACGCCGACGGGCCCGCGCGCGTGCAGCTTGCCCGTCGCGATGCCGATCTCGGCGCCGAAGCCGAATTCCCCGCCGTCGGCGAATTGCGTGGAGGCGTTCCAGAGCACGATGGCGCTGTCCACCTCGGCAAGGAAGCGCTGGGCCGTCGTTTCGCGGTCGGTGATGATCGCATCCGTATGCTGCGAGCCGTAGCGCTGGATGTGCCGGATCGCCTCGCCGACGCCGTCCACCGTCTTCACCGCGATGATCGCGTCCAGGAACTCGTGCCCGTAATCCTCGGGCGCCGCCGCCTTGACGCGGGGATCGACCGCCTGCGCCGCCTGATCGCCGCGCACCTCCGCGCCCGCGTCGAGCAAGGCCGCGACCAGGGTCGGCAGCGTGTCGGGGGGCGCATTGCGGTCGACGAGCAGGCACTCCGTGGCCCCGCACACGCCGACCCGGCGCATCTTGGCGTTGACGACTACCGCGCGCGCCATGGCGAGGTCGGCCTCCGCGTCGACGTAGGTGTGGCAGATGCCTTCGAGATGCGCGAACACAGGGACCCGCGCCTCATCCTGCACGCGCTGCACGAGGCCCTTGCCGCCGCGCGGAACGATGACGTCGATGGCCCCGTCGAGCCCCGCGAGCATGCACCCGACCGCATCGCGGTCCGTCGTCTCGACGTACTGGACGGCGCTGGGGGGAAGTCCCGCCGCGGCGAGGCCCTCGGCCAGGCACTTATGAATGGCGAGGCTCGAGTGATGGCTGTCGGAGCCGCCGCGCAGGATCGCCGCATTGCCGGATTTGAGACACAGCGCACCCGCATCGGCGGTCACGTTCGGCCGGCTCTCGTAGATGATGCCGATCACGCCGATCGGCACGCGCACGCGCGCGATGCGAAGCCCGTTGGGGCGCGTCCAGTCCGCGAGCACCGTCCCCACGGGGTCTGCGAGCGCCGCCACGTCCTCGAGCCCGTGCGCGATCGCCTCGATCCGTTTCGGGTCGAGCACCAGCCGGTCGACGAACGAGGCAAGCCGCCCGGCCGCCTTCGCGGCCGCGACGTCGCGGGCGTTGGCCTTAAGGATCGCGGCCGCGTCGCGGCGGATGGCCCGGGCGGCGGCGGCGAGCGCCTCGTCCTTGGCGGCGCGGGGGGCGAGCGCCAGCGCGCGCGCTGCGTCGCGCGCTCCGACCCCGATGCCGCGCATGAGCGTGGCCGTTGCTTCGGTGCTGTCCGTGGTCTTTTGCATGGGTCTCTTTAGAGCGGCGCGCCGGATTTCTCCAGAGCCCATACGTCCGGATGGGCCTGGCGGATGATCCTGGCTTTAGGTCATGAGCTCGACCATGATCACTTCAGATCCCATCAACCTGAAGTGTGAATCATAGGTCTTATCAAAGAGCTAGAGCGTGATCGCGCTTCAATCAAAAATGATCACGCTAGCGGCGTCCGTTCCTGGCCAGCGCCATGTCGTTGCGGTGGATGAGCTCCGGCCCGCCCTCGAACCCCAGGATGTCCGCGATCTCGGAGGACTTGCGCCCCAGGATGCGCTCGGCGTCGCTGCGCGGATAGGAGGAAAGGCCGCGGCCGAGCTCGCGCCCGTCGACAGCCCGGATGACGACTGAATCGCCGCGCTCGAAGGCGCCGTCGACCCGCGTCACCCCGGCGGCGAGCAGGCTCTTTCCGGCGGCCAAGGCCTTTTCCGCGCCCGCATCGACATAGAGCGTCCCGCGCGGCTCGAGCTGCCCCGAGATCCAGCGCTTCTTGGCCGTCACCGGATCCTGCTTGGCGAGGAACCAGGTGACCTTGGATCCCTCGGAGATGGCGCGCAGCGGGTGCATCACCTTGCCCGTGGTGATCACCATGTTCGTCCCCGCTCCGAGCGCGATGCGGCCGGCTTCGATCTTGGTCCTCATGCCGCCTTTGGAAAGCTCGGTGCCCGCATCCCCCGCCATCGCCTCGATCTCGGCCGTGATCTCGGTGACGAGCGGAATGTGGCGCGCGTTCGCATCCCCGTTCGGCGGCGCCGTATAGAGCCCGTCGACGTCGGAGAGCAGCACCAGGCAGTCGGCCGACACCATTCCGGCGACGCGCGCCGAGAGCCGGTCGTTGTCGCCGTACTTGATCTCGGCGGTCGCCACCGTGTCGTTCTCGTTGACGACCGGGATGGCCTTGAGCTCGAGCAGCGTCTCGAGCGTGTGGCGCGCATTGAGGTAGCGCTTGCGCTGCTCGGTGTCGCCGAGCGTGAGCAGGATCTGCGCCGCCGTCAGTCCCAAGCCGGCCGCGAGCTCCTGGTAGGCGTGCGCCAGGCTGATCTGGCCGACGGCGGCGGCGGCCTGCGACTGCTCGAGCTCGAGCGGCCCCTTGGGCAGGCCGAGCGCGTGACGCCCGAGGGCGATGGAGCCCGACGAGACCAGCACCACGTCCTTTCCCTGGCGCGCAAGCTCGGCCACGTCGGCGACGAGGGAGGCGAGCCAGTCGCGCTTGAGAGCGCCGGTGTCGCGGTCGGCGAGCAACGCCGAGCCGATCTTCACCACGATGCGGCGCGCCGTCGTCCATTCGGGACGGGCGCTGAGGGGAACGGCGGTGGCGGGAGACTGGGGCATGGCGTGCGGAAAGGAAGCGGGGATTTTTAAAGCGTTGCGCTTCCTAGCACATCGGAACCGTTCGAAGCGAGCCGCCCGACGCAACCCTGCCGCGCAGCCCGGGCGCGCAAACCTAGTTCGCGGCTTGGTCGCCGGCCTGCAGCGCCTCGGCGAGGATGTCCGCAGCCGGAACGCCGAGCGTGTTGTTCTTGGACAGCCATGCGCCGGCGGCCTTCATGTTGGCGGCGGGATCGGCCGCGTCCTTGTCGGCGATGCGGACCAGGAAGAAACCGGCGCCGGTGCGGGCGGCCGCCCACCTGGAGCCGTCCCAGGAGACGAAGCGGACGATCTGGCTCGGCTGAGGCTTGCCGCCCTCCGTGATCACCAGCGCGCCGATGTCCGCCCCCCAGGCGAACGTCGCGCACGCGCCCGCCCACGTCATGAACTCGGCCGAAGGGGCCGGATCGGAGGGCGACCTGCCGGGCTCGCTGAGGGCAATGTCGGCCCCCACCCAGCGGGCCGAGACGTTGGTTCCGGAGCAGGACCTGAAGTTGAGCTTGTTGTCCTCGTAGGCCAGCGTCTTTGCGGCGAGTGGCGAGGTGAGACCAAGAAGCGCGGCGGCAAAAACCAGGGGGCGGACGGACATGAGAATCTCCCGGAGAGCGTGGTGTCGGATGGTCCGGTTCTGGCACCGCCGGGAGGCGCCGAAAAGGCCGCAAATCCATACGACGCTTGACGTTTTTGTGAGCGCTGCCCCGGTGCGGGAAGACTATGTGGCCGCCGCGTGAATGTTGTCCCGGATGCCGCGCCGACGGCCTGGCTGCGCCGGGAAAAATTGCCATCGTGCCGGGTACGTAATGCCACGTAGGGAAGGCCTCGAAATGAGTCCGACCTTCACAAAGCTCTTTATCCCGACAGCTTAACCCGTGCCCGCGCCCCTGGAAATGCGAGGTGCGATAGAGCTATGATTTTACTTGGAAATATTAGTGTTTTTAAGTCTAGCGCGTATAGCCTCAAGATAAACGAAGCAGTATGATGCCTGCGTTGTTTGTGTCGCACCAAGCAACACGCCTGACATCGCAAACCCCAAAAAATGGAGTTCTCATGAACCTCCAAGAGCAGAGATTTGCCTGCTTGCGGATGGCGATGGAGCTCGGCTGCAAGGCCGACTCGATCGTGCATGTCGCAAGACAAATGAGTGAGTTCCTGGAGGCGCCGCCCTTCGTGCCGTCGCCGCCCGCTGCGCAGGACCTCGACGCCGTGGCCGACTGCGGAACCGCTTTGGCCGAGCCGGTGCTGGCGGCGGACGCCGTCGTTGAGGCCGTTTCCGAAGCCGCCGCCGAGGCGTCGGCCGAGGAGGAGGTCGCCGCATCCGCGCCTGACGCCGCTTCAGAAGCGGAGGAAAGCGAGCCTGCGGCGGAAGTCGCAGCCGATGAGGCGCCTGCGGAGGATGCACCGGCCGCGGCTGAAGCAGACGGAGCGGACGCACCCGCTGCGGCCGCCGAGGCGGCTGCGGACGCCTCCGAAAAGACGCCTGCTGTGGAAGCCGTGGCCGAGGCCCAGTCTGAGGAGGCGGCGTCTGAGGCGGCGGCGTCTGAGGAGGCTCACTCTGAGGAGGCTGCGTCTGAGCAGCCCCCTGCGGCCGATGCACCCGCTGAAGCCGAAGCCGCACGCGCCGAGCCCGAGGCGAAAGTCTCCGAGCCCGCCGCGGCGACGGCGTCGGCTGAGGATGCGCCCGCCGAGGAGGCTCCGGCGGACGCGGCAGAGGCCTCACCCGAGCCGGCGACGGCGAGCGAGGACGCGCCTGCATCCGAAGCCGCTGCATCTGAAGCCGCCGCCGAGGAGGCTGACGCTGGGCCGGTCGAGGTCGCGCCCGAGGCGATCGCTGCCGCGAACGGCGCGGCCGAAGCAGCGGCGGCTTCCGCCCCTGCCGAGTGACAAGAAACGTGTGAACGTCACGCTATCCACGCGCGCGGATGGCGAGAGGAAACCGAGTAGAGGAGGGCGGGCTGGCTGCGAGGCCATCAGCCAGTTCGCTCGACCGAAAAGGCGAAATGCGAGACCGCGAACTCGCCGGCGGATCTCGTCTCCCACCGTCAAGCGTCATGTCATGAGACGCGCGTGGGGGCCGGCCGTCCATTTGAAGCATGGCTCCGCCATGACGCGGCATGACGTTTTTTGTGCGGAATTCGCCCACTCCGAACGCGACGTCATCCCGACGGAGGTCGGGATCCACGCAAGCGCCCGCGAGCGCGCCTAGAGCATTTTCCGACGAAGTGGATGCCGGTTCGTCGCAAGAAAATGCGACCAATCAAAAACCTAGAGCGTCCGTTCCGATTCCATCGGATCGCAAGACGCTCTAGATGTGGTGCCTCAGGAGGTTGTTTCTGGTCAGGCGGAGACGACTGATCGGCGGCAACTGGCCAAGGCTAGCATGCGGTCTGTGCCAGTTGTAGCGGTGGAGCCAT
>WBZR01001170.1_pt1 | contig 34817 bp, 29 predicted proteins | sample 5204231 | NCBI WGS metagenome assembly WBZR01 (sample SAMN12412403, study PRJNA552823) | activated sludge metagenome | isolation source: activated sludge from anammox sidestream of wastewater treatment plant... | place: USA: Virginia | collected 2017-08 | reverse complement strand
TCTCATCTTTATACTTGGCCAGCCATTTTCCAAGGTGTACATCATAAGAATTGCTGCCCAGGCATTCCCTGCGGTACGGTTCTATCTTGATGGTGGCTTTTGCTATTTCTTCAAGAATTCTTTTATCGGAGAGTATCATTGGTCCAGAGTGATTAATTTTAAAGCTGCAATTTTAAATCTTAAATTGGTATTGTGCCTGTTTTTTTTCAACATTCTGTCAGTAACACTACGAGACTCGGCATTTGGAAAATTGAGGAGTCTGAAGCGTTTTTTAAGAGAAATGTTCCCCTTCACCGGGAAGTGACACATCCGCATAAGCGGTTACAGCATCTTGCCGGAAGATTTCTTTTGCAATTTCTTTTTCCTGATTTTCCTTATGAGCTGGTCAAAATTGCCGATACTAAGAAACCGTATTTGCCGGGAGAGCAATTTCATTTTTCCATTTCCCATTGCGGTGATTATGCTGCGGCCATCGTTAGCAAAGATCAAAGGGTGGGTATAGATATTGAAATTCCGGTAGAGAAGATCATCAAGATCCAGCATAAGTATTTATCGGATGAAGAAAGAAGGATATTCAACATTCAGCTGCCTGATCCGGATCACAGGCTTCTGACGCTCCTTTGGTCTGCCAAAGAAGCCGTATATAAATGGTTTGGTGATGGAGAAGTGGAGTTCATAGAGCATATCAGGCTAAAAAATCTTGATAAAAACGAAAGTACTTTTCAATGTTTATTTACAAAAAACAGTCATCAACAGGTCATTCATTACCGGATATTTGATAGTTTAGTGCTCACCTGGCTTTCTTCCTGATCAATCTTCTTCTTCATCCTGCCTGTTTTCGAGGAGATTCAGATCCACAGCTTCCATTCCGGATATGCCTTCCACCGATCCCTGGATATGTGCTGCATTCAATAAAATTTTTTCAAGCTGCTTTTCCCTTGCTTTCCAGAGTTTTTCCATCGCATCTCTTTCTTTCTGAATTGAAAGTTTCATGCTCATAAATCCTTCGCGGATCGCTTTCCACTGTTCTGCAAATTCTGTGCTGGTAAGATAATCGTACAGCAGGTGAATTTTGTCACCTTTGTTTTCATGCGCTTTGGAAGCCTGGTGTACTTTGATGATTCCGTCACGCAGAATATGTGCAAGCGCCTTTACTTCAGAGAAAGTACAGATCCAGACACCATCTCTTGTGCCAAATGAGTTCATGTCTTTAGGCATAGCCTGTGTTACAATCACGGCAACTTCTGCCTTCTGATTGCGCATATCGGCTTTCAGTTTCTCTATCCAGTCTGCCGAAAAATCTTTTGTTCTTTTACTCTCATAAATAATCTTCCCGCATTCCTGGCCGAAATTGTTTCTGATAGTTTGTATGCAATCGGCACCACGTACACCTTTCCCTACTTCTTCTATCAGATCAAACGGGAAAGCGTTCCGGAGCATTTCTTCCAGCGCCAGTTCCTGCACTTCCCCCTGCAACTGCATGGATCCCTGTTCGGCTTTTCGCTTCATTTCTTCTGCAAGCTTTTTCTGATCTTCCAGTTGCTTTTCCAGTTCTTTTAATTTCAACTGGTATTCATTTTCCTTCAGAGAGGTTTTTTGTTCTTCGATTTTTCTGATCTCGGATGAAAGCTTTTCTCTTTCTTCATTCAGTTTTTTCTGGATATTTATGTCCAGTTCTGCTTCTTTTGTATTTAATGCCTGTTCTTTTTGTAAAAATTCCAATTCCTTCTGCCTGGAGGTTTTTAATTTTTCTTCATTGTCTTTATTGATTTGTTCCAGCAGCCTGAGTTTACTCTCAAAATCAGAGCTGATATTTTTACGGAGATTTTCCTCCAGTTCTTTTTCTTTTTTCTTTTTCCATTCTTCCGCTTTTTGATTTACTTCTTTGCGGATCTCTTCACGGATGGATTCATTAGGCTCAAATTCCTGGTGGCAATGCGGGCAAACTATAGTAGAAGGCATGGATAAAATGTTTATTTCAAAACTACAAATACTCTCTTGCAAATGTTGTATGTAAAATAAAAAGAGGCTGTCTCAAAATTCTTTGCGGAAGAGATGCGGCCGAAGCGTTCTTTTTAGTTTTACAACTCACTTCAGTACGTTTGCAAAGCCGATTTTTCAGACAGCCTTTCTTGTGCCCGAGACTGGATTCGAACCAGCACACCGTTTCCGGCGCTACCACCTCAAAGTAGTGCGTCTACCAGTTTCGCCACCCGGGCAAATGAGGAGTGCAAATTTAAGCGCTTTTATTTCTTCAACACAATTCTGAAAGTGGTTCCTTTTCCCGGCTCAGAATTTTTTACGAATATTTCTCCTTTATGGTATTGTTGGATGATCCTCTTTGACAGTGTAAGCCCCAGTCCCCAGCCTCTTTTTTTTGTGGTGAAACCCGGCTTGAAAACTTTGGAAATATTATTTCTGCTGATTCCTTTTCCGCTGTCCGAAACGTCCACGGTCACTGTGTTGATGCCGCTCAGGATATCTATAGCAATAGTGCCTTTTCCTTCCATAGCATCCAGCGCATTCTTCAACAGGTTTTCAATGACCCAGTCGAACAGAGGCGCAGAGATCTGTGCTTTGACATTTTGTAATCCATGGGTTTCAATCAAAAAGTTCACTTTGCCGGTCGCTCTCTTCCGTATATAATCCACCATATTGCTGATCTGTTGTACCAGGTCTGTAGTTTCCAATTGAGGCTTGCTGCCGATTTTTCCGAAACGGTCAGATACCAGCCGCAGCCTGTTAATATCTTTTCCCAGCTCCTGCGCCATTTTTTCATTACCGGGTTTTTCTTTCAGCATTTCCAGCCATCCTTCCAGGGACGATACAGGGGTGCCCAGCTGGTGTGCTGTTTCTTTTGCCATACCCGCCCATACCTGGTTTTGTGCAGAACGGTAACTGCTGCGAAGAGCAAGGAGTGTAACGATAACAAATAACCCGATAATCAGTAGCTGTACAAAGGGAAAATAGCGGATCTCGTTCAGTAATTCGGTATGACCATAATAATAGCGGTTAAATTTATCCGGGTGAAAGGGATCTTTCCAGATAATTGGTTCGTTTAAGGATTTTAATTTGGCCAGTTTGTCTTGTAAGTAATTCTTTTTTGCAACGGAGGCGGAATCAATGTTGATAAATTCTAATATACTGTCCTTTTCATTGGTTACAATGATCGGGATATCGGTATTATTCTGGGTAATGGCAAAAGCAAGGTCAGTATTGGATGAGTCTTTCGGGTCCAGCAGTACATTACTTGCCAGCACCCATTCCGTTACTTTCTTCTTTTCTTCTTTTTCTATCTTCTTTGCGAGGTAAGCAGAATAAAAAATGGTTCCTGTTACAATACAAATGGCAACAAGGGCCAATCCGGTTCTCCAGGTGAATAATTGCTGAAACATATTTCGAATTTAGCCCAAATTCTGCTGCTGCAAAATTTCTGCGAAGTGGCGACGTAAATTTGCCTGTCCGGCAGTTTTTGCCGCTTTGCCACCATGAAAGTTATCATGATGAATAATGTAGCCGGTTCGTTCTGCATACTTCGTTTCGCCAGCCTCCCATTCAGCATTTCCAGGTAACATTCAAAGCCGGGTATAACAAGAATAAACCGGCTTGTCTTATTTTTGGAGAAATATTTTAATCATTTGCCGGCGCAGCCAAAAGTTATAATTGTCATATTAAACTGGAACGGGAAAAGCTATCTCGAAAAATTCCTACCTTCTGTGTTAGCTTCATCCTATATGAATTTTGAAGTCATTGTTGCCGACAATGCATCTACAGACGATTCAGTTTCTTTTCTCCAGCAAAAATTTCCGTCCGTCCGTATCATACAACTGGATAAAAATTATGGTTTTGCCGGCGGGTACAATAAAGCTTTATCCGGCCTGGAATCTGACTATTATATGATTCTTAATTCAGATGTGGAAGTGCAGATCCGGTGGCTGGAACCCATGGTGGAACTTTTAGAAAACAATATTTCAATTGCAGCTTGCCAGCCAAAGATTCTTTCGTTTGATCACCGGGAAAAATTTGAATATGCCGGGGCTGCAGGAGGGTGGATTGATAAATATGGTTATCCTTTTGCAAAAGGTAGGATATTTGATGTATGCGAAGAAGATCATGGCCAGTATGACCAGTCGGAGCCAGTCTTTTGGGCAAGCGGTGCGGCTCTTTTTATCCGGGCAAAGGTTTTTCATGAAATGAAGGGGTTTGATGAATACTTTTTTGCTCACCAGGAAGAGATCGATTTGTGCTGGCGCATACAACTGGCCGGGTATAAAATATATTCCTGCCCTTCTTCGGTAGTGCATCATGTTGGCGGAGGTACATTACCCCGGAGTAATTCCAGGAAAACGTATCTGAACTTCAGGAATAACCGGATCATGTTGTCCAAAAATTTACCTTTTCCCGAAAAAATCCCGGTGCTTTTTGTAAGAGGGGTACTTGATAGCATCTCTGCTTTGAAAGGATTGTTTTCAGGTGATGGAGGTTATTTTGTTGCGATCATAAGGGCACACATGGCATTTTATAAATGGTATCTTTTTTACCGCAAAAAGAGTGTGTTTCCTTCAACAAAGCATACTAAACTATCAGGATACCTGAACAAGAACATTGCCTGGCTGCATTTTGTCAAAAAGAAAAAATATTTTTCCGAAATTATTAAAAATTAAGACCGATATTTTTATTGAATCACTATTTTTGTATTATAACTACCAGCTATGAGCCAACAACAGGAAATGCACCAGGAGTTTCAAAAGATACAAGACAGAGATTTCACTCACAATTGGGTTTCTTCATCAGCGTTCTTGTTTTATCTTCAGTTAGCTTGTTTTGTTGCTTTATTATTTGGAAGCTGCTACATGCTATACACCAAGAGGTTTAGCAAACCGGATGTGACCATACAGGAAAGCACACTCTATACTCCAAAGTATAAATAAGAAGGATAAATTTTTTTCACACAGGCTCAATCATTATTTTTGCAGCCCTTAAGTTCTTTATGAGTAATCAGATGCTGAATCAGCCTGCCCGGTGGATTCCGGTGGGAGCGATCTCCTGTGGCGGAGCCGGGGCCAAGGCCGCAGCAGATATGGTGGGTATAGTTCTTTTTTTAAAATAGTTCTCTGATGCAATTGCGAGGAGATTCAATGCGGAAGTAGCTCAGTTGGTAGAGCGCAACCTTGCCAAGGTTGAGGTCGCGGGTTCGAGCCTCGTCTTCCGCTCTACATCCATCAGTAGGTTACTGGTGGATTTTTAGTTTTAGAAGTTCTTGCCCCGGTGGTGGAACTGGTAGACACGCAGGACTTAAAATCCTGTGGGCCGCAAGGCCTGTACGGGTTCAACTCCCGTCTGGGGCACAGTTTTTTTAAAGCCGTTTCTTTCCAATGAGGCGGCTTCTTTTTTAAATTATTTCATTGCCCTGAAAAAGTGTAAGAGTATTCAATTTTTCCTGTCATCACCTTGTCCTTGTTGTAAAGAGCTTCTTTGGTTTTCAAACCCCTGTCATTGTAGGCATATCTCCAGATCAGGTATCCAAGGTGCATATTGGATAAAGTGGTGAGCTTTTGAATCACATGATCGTTTTCATCGTATTCAAACATATAGTCCGGTAAAAGTTTTTTCAGCCGTTCGTTGTACCGGACAATATCCGTCAGCCTGTTTTTATCATCATAATAGTAGTAAATCATTTCACCGGGATTCCCTTTCCTGAACGATTGCTCGTTCATTACATTTCCATTTTCATCAGTTTGAAATTTATATTCTGTGCTGTCGGTTCCATTGATGACCTGTATCATTCTCACCGGCTGTCCCGTAGCATTATAAAACCAGAAATGAATTTCAGCCGGGTTGATCTCATCACTGCTGTCTTTTGTATTGTTCCTGATAGAACTTATTTTTCCCGAAGCGTCATAGTCGTACATGGTAACACTCCTAAACCCTGCACTTGAATCAGTTATTTCCAGTAACCGGTGTTGGTCAGAAAACCGGGAAATACTCACAGTGAAATCAGTATTATGACGGGTGGTGGTTTTTAAAATCGTTCCGTTTTGCAGTACTTCTCTTTTCTCGTCAAAGTCATTTGTCTTAACGCCGTTTGGGTCATATCCTGCTGCCAATACTATACTGACTTTATTCAGGAGATAGGTCTTCATTAACCGGCCGGTCTCTTCTGAACTGACGAGATCCTTATAATAATATTGCGAAAATGAGGGAAGGGATAAGGTGATTAAAAAGAGCAGGAACAGATTTTTCATTGGCGGGTTGAATTTCAGGATCAAATGTAGTTGAATTGTCTTGTAACGTAAAAGAAAAGCCGCTTGTATTTTTCTGCTTATTTTTAAGAAAAATTTATTGTGTCTCATGCTCCCGAACGTAAAGAAAAAGACTGCCTGAATTGCGGCGCCACTGTTTATGGCAGGTATTGCCATATCTGCGGTCAGGAAAATATTGTTCCTAAAGAAACATTCTGGAGCATGGTGTTTCATTTTTTTTCTGACATTACCCATTTCGACAGTAAATTTTTCAAAACGGTCAAATACCTTGTCTTGCGCCCCGGGTTTTTATCCAAAGAGTTTTTAAAAGGCAAACGGACAAGTTATCTGCACCCGGTGAGGATGTATGTTTTCATCTCTGCCTTTTTCTTTCTTCTCTTTTTTAGTTTTTTCAGATCGGGCCGAAGTCATTCCCCCGATATCAATTCTGCACTGACCAGGGACGACCGGAATGAATATATTAAGATTCTGGAAACGAAATTGAAAGAAGACAGTTCTAATACAGAACTTAAGAATAAACTGCTCTGTGCAAAAGATACTGCCTGCCTGGTTACTGTTAAAGATCTGCTGGACGTGGAAACAGGAATGTTTAGTGTCAGCATTGACAATAAAGAATTTAAGTCGCTGCATGAATATGATTCCGCCCAGAATTCCCTGCCGCCGGCAAAAAGAGATGGCTGGTTCAAACGAAAACTGAGTAAAAGACTGATTGAACTGAACAACAGGTTTAGTAATAACAAAGAAGAGGCAGTTAAAGAATTACAGGATAGTGTACTTCACCGGCTGCCTTATATGTTATTTCTTTCATTACCATTATTTGCTTTCCTGTTAAAACTGGTATATATAAGGCGAAAGCAATTTTATTTTATTGATCACGGCATCTTCACCATTCATTTTTACATATTCAGCTTTTTACTGATGATCGCTGTTTTTGCGGTCAATGAACTTGATGATGCTTTTGGCTGGAGTTTCACCGGGTGGATCAAAGCGTTGCTTTTTATCGGTTTATTTTTTTACCTGTATAAAGCAATGCGGAATTTTTATGGTCAGCGAAGATTTAAGACCTTTGTAAAATTCCTGGTCATCAGTTTTTCATCTTTAATAATGTTATCAGTTTTATTTGTGCTGTTTTTGATCTTCTCGGCAGCCACTTTTTAATATTTCACTATGAAAAATGAACTAAGTACTGCATTTCTCCGGTTAGTTTCCATTATGAATGACCTCAGGGAAAAATGCCCCTGGGATAAAAAGCAAACCATTCATTCACTGAGGCAGATGACCATAGAAGAAACGTATGAGCTTGCAGATTCCGTCATGGAGGAGGACTGGAAGGGCATCAAAGAAGAATTAGGCGATCTGCTGTTGCATATTGTATTTTATGCTAAGATCGGGGAGGAGCAGGATAAGTTCACCTTTATTGATGTTATCAATGGCATTTGTGATAAACTTATTGCCCGGCATCCTCATATTTATGGCGATGTAAAAGTGAGTGATGCAGAAGATGTAAAGAAAAATTGGGAAAAACTGAAACTGAAAGAAGGAAAGAGATCAGTGTTGGAAGGAGTACCCCAATCGCTGCCGTCGCTGGTGAAATCAATGCGCCTCCAGGAAAAAGCAAAGCAGGTGGGATTTGAGTGGGAAAATAAAGACCAGGTTTGGGAAAAAGTGGAAGAGGAAATCAAGGAGCTGAAATCAGCCGTAGCTTCGGGCCATCATTCGGAAACTGAAGAAGAATTGGGGGATGTGTTTTTTTCGCTGGTTAATTATGCACGGTTTTTGCAGTTGGATGCTGATCATGCACTGGAACGCACAAATAAGAAATTCATTCAAAGATTCACGCAGATGGAGCAACAGGCGCTCCGGCAGGGAAAAAACCTGGAGGCTATGACCCTTGAAGAAATGGATGCAATCTGGAACCTGGTTAAACAGCATAAATAGCTTTGGGAAAAAAAGCCATATATAGGTTTTTGGGCCATTATGGCTTGCTGATATTGGCCGCCATATTGTTCCTTTTATCTTTTGGATTCAATAAAATTTATTCCGAGAATACTTCGGTCAGCAGAGAGGTGCGGCTGCTTGAAAAATACCTCCACCGGCAGGAACGTGATTTTGCCGTCTTTTTGCAAGACACGGCGATGATCCGCAAATTGTATGAAAACAAAGAGTCACCCGGGGAATTTGAAAAGATTGTTACAAAGAAATATGGCATATTTATTATTTCTGAAAATATATTCGGTGAAGTGCATACTGAATTTTGGAATACACAGGTCATTTTGCCGCCTCCGGAAACTTATAAGATGAGTGACGGTGAATATCCCGGGAAGCTGGACAATGGTTATTATCTTACCATCAAACAAACAATTGCATTGCCGGAACTGGGCAATCATGTTATGGTATTTGCAATGATCCCGGTGGAGTCAGAATATTTTATTGAGACGGATTACCTCCCGCAGCGGTTTGCTTATAGCCGTTCCGCTTCAAAGCGGGTAGAGATCAGCGAGACTGAAACGAACTTTCCTGTAAAATCCGTAACCGGCCAGACAGTATTTTATTTGCAGCGAAACCTCAAATCTACCGGTGCAGTACCATATAATGACAACTGGACGATCGTGCTGCGCCTCAGCGCATTGTTTTTTCTTCTTATTTTTTTTCATGTAAGTGCAGAAACGGTATCAAGAAAAAGAGGGGCATGGAATGCTATTGCTCTATTAACTTTCCTGTTGCTTACTTTGAGATTGCTGACTTATTTTTTCCCTTCAGTATTAAATCTGCGGCAATTTGAATTGTTTGACCCGTCAATTTACGGATCGAATATCGTGCAGCGTTCATTGGGCGACCTGCTGATCAATGCGTCATTTTTCTGCTGGATCATTTTATATGCATGGACAAAATTGCAACGCCGTGAAGACCTGGCATCCGGTCTTCCTGTAAAGGTCCGTTGGGTATTGGGAATATTTTCCCTGTGCCTGCTGATTCTTTCCACTTTTCTTTTATCAACAGTAATACGGAGCATGGTAGCTGATTCGAAAATATCTTTTGATGTCACGAATTTTTTCAGTCTGAATGAATATACGGTAGTCGGGTTTGTAGTGCTGGCCTGTCTTACTTTCTCTTATTATTATTTTACGCAGATTTTATTCCGTTTTATCTTTCCATTGTTTGCCGGGCAGACTGCAATTGTTTATTTCTGTATTGGACTGGCAGGGCTGGCATATCTTACTTTTCGTTCCGGTGATCCTGCAGTGTTATTTTATTTGCCTGTTTTGGTATGGCTGTTGGCTTATACCTGGATGGTAAACCGGCAGGGGCTTTTGCTGGGGCGCATTCATATCAATATTGCAGGCATTCTGTTATGGATCTTCATTTTCTCAGCTTCCATTTCTGCCATCATGCTTGCGGAAAATAAAAAAGTGGAGTGGGAGAAGAGAAAAGTTTATGCTGACAGGCTGGTAGAACAAACTGACCCGTCCAGCGAACGGCTGCTGAGTATCGCATTACAATACCTTGACAAAAGTTTTTTATCGGATAATTTTAACCGCTTCCGGGATAATGAAAAAGGAAAAGAATTCCGGGACAGCATCATTACGGAAAATTACCGGGGCTACCTGAATAAATATGACACTAAACTATATGTATATGACAGTTCCGGCAAGGGTATCAATAATGATGACCCGACCAGTTATGAGGCATTGAATACAATCCTGGGCCAGTCTAAGCACACAAACATTCCTGATATCTATTACTATGAAACTTCCTTTGACCAGTTTACTTACATTACAAAAAGAAAAGTGGTGGATGATAGCGGGAACAAAGAAGGCACATTGTTTATTATTTCAAATCCCAAGAAATACAGCAGTGAAGCTTTGTTTCCCGAATTGTTCAAACAGCTGAAACAGGGAGATGCAGAAAATTCGCCGATTTACTCTTATGCCATTTACAATAATAAAAGACTGGTTTCCCCTTCCAACAAATACCCTTTTCCCACTACCATCACTGATGCAGAAGTGCCGGAACAGGAATTTGAAAAAAGAATTAACGGTGATTATGATGAATTGTGGTACCGTGCCAGCAATGAGAAAGTGGTGGTGATGGCCCGTAAGCGGGATACGATCATCGAAACAATTACTTTGTTTTCCTATATCTTCTGCTCTTTTTTATTCCTGGTGGTTTTGGTTCAGCTGATCTCCGTATCACTGAAGAATATTTATTACCACCAGGGGTTCAAAAAAATGTTTCAGCTCAACATCCGGATGCAGGTGCACAGCACAATAATTTTCATCAGCGTGTTTTCTTTCCTGGTCATTGGTATAGTCACTTTATCATTTTTCAAAACCCGGTATAACAGTAACAACAGCGATAAGCTGAGCTGGACCATGAGAATTATGGTGAATGAAATACAAAAGAAACAGGCAGATCACAGCACGTTTGATGATGTGGTGAAAATATATGATACAGTGAGTGAATTTGACCTGCAGAAGCTGGTAGATGATGTTTCAGACATTCACGATATGGATGTAAATGTGTATGATATTGAAGGTAACCTGAAGGTATCTTCAGAAGCCAATGTGTACCGCAAGGGGGTATTGAGTACCAAAATGAATCCTGTTGCCTTTTATAACCTGAGCCGGTTGCGCCAGGTGCAGCGTGTTCAGAATGAAAAGATCGCTGATCTGTCTTATATCAGCATCTATGCACCGGTGCGTGATGAAGACGGAAATGTGTACGGGTATCTCAATATTCCCTATTTCGCTTCACAGCGGGAACTTAACCAGGAGATCTCAAATTTTTTGGTGGCGATTATTAATCTTAATGCTTTTATTTTTTTAATTGCCGGGGTGATCGCATTGTTCATCACCAACAGGATCACCCGTTCGTTTTCGATCATCAGTGATAAGATGAAGGAAGTGAATCTCGGACAGAAGAATGAAGAAATCGTTTGGAATCGGGAAGATGAAATCGGGGAATTGGTGAAAGAATATAACAAGATGGTTGCCAAACTCGGTGAAAGCGCTGCGGCGCTTGCCAAGAGTGAGCGGGAAGGCGCATGGAGGGAAATGGCGCGGCAGGTGGCGCATGAGATCAAGAACCCGCTGACGCCTATGAAACTGAGTATTCAATATTTACAAAAGGCGATAAATAATAATCAACCTAATGTAAAAGAGCTATCAGGTAATGTGGCCAGGACTTTAGTTGAGCAAATAGATCATTTATCAAAGATCGCTGCTGACTTTTCGCAGTTTGCCAATATTGGCAATGTGAATGTCGAGCTGTTCGACCTGCACGAGGTCATCGGGTCGCTGAAAGAACTGTATCGCATCAATCCACATGTTGATATTAATTGGGAACCGGTGCATGACAGTGTTATGCTTCGGGCAGATAAAACCCAGATGAACAGGTTGTTCACTAATCTTTTTGCCAATGCGCTGGAAGCCTGCAATGGTGATGACCAGTGCCGAATAGATATTAAAGAAGACCAGCATGATTCGGTCATTCATGTAAGTGTGAAAGATAACGGCGAAGGGATACCTGCTGAAATGCAATCCAAAATATTTACACCTAATTTTACCACCAAGTCTTCCGGCACCGGGCTGGGATTAGCAATGTGTAAAGGAATAGTGGAACAGGCCAGGGGAAAAATATGGTTTGAAACAATCCAGGGAAAAGGCACAACATTTCATGTGCAGCTTCCTGTTGTGAACACGGATGTGTAAAATTCAAAAAAGAATAATCTATTTTAAGCCGGGATATTTACCTGGTCAGTCTTTTGATGCCCAGTCGTCCAGTTCTTTCAGATCACTTCCTCTTTCAGCATACTTTTTTATTTGCCCTTCTTCTTTGATCCCTGCATACAGCGTGTTCGTTGACAGGTCCACAAAGATTATAAAATTGGTGGCATCGCAGTTATGGGCTTCGCATGCGGACGCTTTAAAAATGTTATTCTTTATTTCTATTGGAGTTTCAACGTCCCAGGTGTCTTTAAAAAATTGGTACCTGTTTCCCAGGAGTTTTTTTAGACGGCCGGTTAATTCAGGATTGTCGAATAATTTTACATCATAAGGATATTTGCCGGCATAATTTTTCAGGTAGCCCAGGCCGCTTTTTTCAGTTGTATCTGCTGCGTTCAGCATTGTTTTCTGATTGGGAAAATTGGTGTCGGCTGTTTTCTGAGGCAATGTTTGGTTTGCGGCGGATAAAGGCTTTTCTGTTTCACTGTTTTTCCCGGGCTGATTACAGGAAAATAAAGCAGTATGCAACAAACAAAGAGTGATCAGGATAAAGCGATCTTTCTTTCTCATACAGCAGTTTTCCGAAAATTTACTGATCTTTTTTTGATGCCGGTATTTTTTTTCTGCACAGGCCGGTTTTGCTTAAATTTCAGCGTTTTGTTTAAGCATGCTTTAATATATTCCACTGGCTGCGAAATAATGTAATGAATTTAAAAGAGATTTCCGGAATTATTCTGCGGTTGTTTATTCCGCGTCAGGCTTCATTTTTCGATTTGATGTTCCGGATGATTTGCTGTCCACGTATCAGTATCTTCAGGCTTCTCCTTTTCAAAGAGATGACAGCATTGTTTTTTTGATGTTCGCTGATATTATATTTGTAGCTCGATAAAATATTTTTGTAAGAAAGTATCCCGGAAATAGCATTTTCCGGTAGTGAAAAGACCGGCAACACTTCCAGGTTTTCTCCGGCCATAAGATCTACAGCAGTTCGTAAAACGTCGTCTTCACTTACGGATATATTTTTTTTGTGGGCCAGGGAACTGATCAGCGTATCCGGGCTGAGATGGGTACTGTATAAATAAGATGAGTTTAAAATACTTTCAAATTCTCCTGCAGCAGTAGCGATAATTAAATATTTGTTTTTATACTCAGGCTCTTTTTCCAACTGGTTAATGACTTCGTTAACGGTATTATCTCCGCTGAATACAAGGATATCCGTTTCCATCACTTGCTTAATGTTTATTTTTTCCAGCAGATCCGGTTCATAAGAAGTAGGAGCTTTCACTCCTCTTCTCGATATTTTTTCAGTCATGATGGTATTTTCCATCAGGAAGAATGAAATGATATAAGAAGCGCTGCATGCTGCCAGCAAAGGAACCAGTGTATTGGATTGACCTGTTGTTTCCAGTGCAAAAATTATAGAAGTCATAAATGCCCTCGATGCCCCGGCAAACATAGCCGACATTCCGACCAGTGCAGCAAGAGGAACTGTAATGCCTGCTGAAGGAAACAGGTGGATGGACAGTTGCGCCAATAAAACACCGGCAGACCCTCCGATAGTCAGCAAAGGAGCTAATGTACCTCCCGATGTGCCACTGCCCAATGCAATAGCCCATGAAAGAAATTTAAAAATGCAAAGCGATGCTACAATCTGAACCGGCAAATTTCCGGTGAGAACATCCGTGATATTATTATATCCCACTCCTAAGGTACGTGGAGAAAAATAACCGATAATGCCGACAGCAAGGCCGCCGATTGCCGGCCACCACATCCAGTGCACCGGAAGTTTTTCAAAACTATCTTCAATAAAATAAACTATTCTGGTGATGAACACCGAGAGCAAGCCGATAATTATTCCGATAATACTGTAACCTGCAATAGCAATGTTTGAGGGAGTATCGAGCAAATGGCCTGTTCCGAAAACAGGCGCCTGCCCAAAAAACAAATAATGTCCCGTAGCACCGGTAATGCAAGCTAAGCTGACCGGAATGATGGACCGGGGAGAGAATTCAAAGAGCAATAGTTCAATAGCTAAAAAAATTGCAGCGATCGGGCTTCCGAAAATTGCCGACATGCCTGCTGCTGCGCCGGCGGTCAATAATATTTTTCTTTCATTGGCAGTGATCTTTAGCAACTGCCCGATAGTTGAGCCCAGCGCTCCTCCCGTTGCAATGATAGGGCCTTCTGCACCAAAAGGGCCCCCGGTGCCGATGGAAATTGCAGAAGAAAGAGGTTTTAAATAAGTGATCGTTGGTTTTATTTTGCTTTGGTTGGTAAGAATTTGTTCCATGGCTTCCGGTATTCCATGGCCGCGGATGGCTTTGGATCCGTAAAAAGCCATCAACCCTACAATAAGGCCGCCGGCTGCAGGTATCAGGATCACCCAGATGCCCAGAAAATTATCTGCCGGGCTTACTGCAGAGGTGGAAAAATTGCCATAAAAAGAAATATGCGTGATAAAATTGATCAGGTGAATCAGCAGTTTTGCAATGGCGCTCGCCGCAATGGCTATCAGTACTGCTAAAGATGAAATAAGCAACAAACGGTTTTTATTTGAAACGGATGCAGGTTTCATTTCTTCTGCTTCCAGTTCAGGATTTAATGCAACTGAAATAGGAATTTTCTTTTGTGATAAATTGTTTGCCATACTGTCCGTGATCATTAAATTCAAAAATTTCTCCGTTGATAAGCTCCGGGCGGAATTTATTTTCGTTTCACGTATTGTTTGCAAAGGTACTGATTATGAATAAGGGGATCTTATTAAAATCCAACTGAGGTACAGGTTGTAATTAGTGATGGGCGGTTGATAGTGCTGATGTAACAGAAAACCGGTTTACTGAAAAGGCCTTAATTTGCAGCAACTGTTTCTAAAAACCGTATTATAATAATCATTACTTCAACAAATTATTATGAAAAGATTTATATGGACCGTTACAAACTGCCTGTTTGCAGTAATCCTTTATGCACAGCAAAATGTATTTACAGCGAAAGATTATGAACGTGCTGAAAGTTTTTTATCCTATAATACGCAACCTCTTATTGACAGGGGAAATGTGCAGCCAAACTGGTTGCCGGGTGACAGATTCTGGTACCGGGTATTGACAGCTCAGGGGAGTGAATTTATCCTGGCAGATCCGGCAAAAGGCACCCGTGTACCTGCATTTGATCAGCAAAGACTGGCAACGGCTCTTTCCGCTGCTTCCGGCAAAGACTATACTGCATGGATGCTGCCTTTCCAGTCCTTCAGTTATTCAGCAGACAGAACATCAATATCTTTCCGTGCTGACGGAAAATCTTGGAACTGTGATCTGAAGACTTATGCTGTTTCAAAAGCTATCTCTGAAGAAAATTCAGGAGGGCAGGGGCAGCGGGGAGGAGGGTTTGGCTTCGGAAGCAGCGCTACCTCACCTGATGGCAGCAAGACTGCTTTTATCAAAGATTATAATTTGTGGATCCGGGATACAAAGACAAAACAGGAAACACAATTGACCACAGATGGAATAAAAAATTTTGGGTATGCTACTGACAATGCGGGATGGAAAAGCAGTGACCGCCCGGTTTTATCCTGGTCACCTGATTCAAAAAAAATTGCCACTTTCAAACAGGATCAGCGTAATGTGGGTGATATGTTTCTGGCTACCACTAATGTGGGTCATCCTAAGTTGAGCGAATGGAAATACCCCCTGCCGGGTGACAAAGATATTCCGATGTTGCAACGCTGTGTCATTAATATAGACCAGCCCAAAGTGATCTTCTTTAACATACCGATGGATCCGCATCGTTCTACACTTGGTGATGATATTACCAGCGGGGGCACTTTAAATGATGTGGACTGGAGCAATGATGTATCAGAACTGGCATTTGTTTCCACATCAAGAGATCACAAGCAGGAGAAATTCCGTATTGCCAATACCGTTACCGGGGATGTGCGAGAAGTATTTGAAGAAGTAGTACCCACTCAATATGAGTCCGGGCAGGGAGCAATCAACTGGAGATATTTATCAAAGACCAATGAGATCATCTGGTATTCTGAAAGAGACAATTGGGGCCATCTTTATTTATATGATTCAAAAACAGGCCAATTAAAAAACCAGGTCACTAAAGGTGATTGGGTGGTGACCCGCATGCTCAAAGTGGATGAGAAGAACCGGGTGATCTATTTTATTGCTAACGGACTCCAGCCGGAAAATCCCTATTTCGCATCATTTTGTAAGATAGGATTTGACGGAAAAAATTTTAAAGTACTTACACCGGGCGCCGGAACACACAATGTATCTTTTTCTCCATCCGGAAATTATTTCATTGACAATTATTCAAAGCCTGATGTACCGAACACCATTGTTCTTCGGGATATGAATGGGAAGAAGATTATGGAACTTGAAAAAACAGATATATCCAGGTTGGTAGCTGCCGGGTGGAAACCACCTGTACCCATCAGTGTGAAAGCACATGATGGTAAAACAGATATTTACGGATTGATGTTTCTTCCCACCAAACCGGATCCTAATAAAAAATACCCTGTCATTGATTATATCTATCCCGGCCCGCAGGGCGGAAGTATTGGTGGTAACTGGGGATTCAGTGCATCAAGAGGAGATAACCAGGCTTTGGCGGAACTTGGTTTTGTAGTAGTAGCAATAGAAGGTACCGGCAATCCTGACCGTTCCAAGAGTTTTCATGATATGTATTATCCTGACATGAGTACAAACACATTACCTGATCAGGTTACCGGAATTCGTCAATTGTCTGCAAGGTATTCTTACATTGATACCAGCAGAGTTGGAATTTGGGGACATTCCGGCGGGGGCTTTGCTACTGCTGCTGCAATGTTCCGTTATCCCGATTTTTTCAAAGTGGGAATCGCTGAATCAGGAAATCATGATAACCGCAATTATGAAGATGACTGGGGTGAACGGTATATCGGGCTGCTTACAAAAAATCCTGATGGTACGGACAATTACACAGCACAGGCCAATCAGACTTATGCAAAAAATCTGAAAGGGAAACTGATGCTGGCACATGGGATGATGGATAATAATGTGCCGCCCTATAATACGTTATTAGTAGTGGAGGCCCTGGAAAAAGCAAATAAAGATTATGACCTCGTTATTTTTCCGAATTCAGCACATGGTTATGGACAATATTCATCATACATGATGCGGCGCCGTTGGGATTATTTTGTAAAGAACCTCCTGGATGCTCAGCCGCCGAAAGAATATGAGTTGCATTCCAAGAGCGACCCGAGAAACCAGGGTGGCGGAGGAATGTTTGGGATGTAAAAAATATTTTTTTGGCTTCATCCCCCGTTCAAATTGCTAATATTTTTTTTAGCAATCATTTTCTTGATCGTGTCAGGATATTTTAAAAACAATCATGATTCCGTTTTAGTCCCCGGCAAAGCCTGGAATATTTTTCGGTGAAGTTGAAGAATTCTTAGCGGAAAATCCGGAATGCCTCCGGCGTATCATTATGGATCAGTTTTGAATCAGTTTGAAATAAACTGCATAAACTACTATTTTTGAGCATGGAGAAAATGAAATGCTCTGTTGTAAATATAATCTTAGTTTTATCTGTATCCTTTACCTGCAATGCTCAGGATAGTTTGGAGCAAAATTGGACCACGCATTTTCAGTTTACTGTAATAGCACAAAAACATTCAGGGTTCAGGTCCGCTTATTCGGGAATGCATAGCCTTGCCGATACGGTGGAACCTATTGCAACAAGTATCACCGGTACATTATTTATCGGCAGAAGAATGTGGAAAGGAGCTGCATTGTATCTTAATCCGGAGATTTCTGGCGGGAAAGGTTTGAGTTTTGCCCAGGGGGTTGCAGGAGCATTGAACGGAGAAACCTACCGGGTAGGATCGGTAGCGCCACAGGTTTATATTGCAAGAGCTTACCTGCGCCAGGTATTTCCGCTCGGCGCAAGTAAGTATGATTATATTAACGATGACGAAAATCAATTAGGAGGCAAAGAGCCAAAGAATCGTGTTGTTATCATAGCGGGAAAATTTTCCATTGATGATTTTTTTGATGATAATGCTTACAGCAAAGATCCAAGAACACAATTTTTTAACTGGAGCATCTGGGCGAATGGCGCCTGGGATTACCCTGCCAATACAAGAGGATACACTGAAGGCCTGGTGGTTGAAATTGCGAAGTCTTCCTGGAAATGCCGGGTATCAGGCGTTGCCGTTCCCCGTATTGCTAATTATCATCTGATGGAATACAAATTGTTCAAAGCATGCTCGCAAACAATAGAATTGGAACACGATTATTCCCTTAGCAGAATGCCGGGCAAATTCCGGATCACTGTTAGTAATAGTTTTGAAAAATCTCCTTCTTACAAAGAAGGCATAAAAGCCCTTGCAGCCAATGATACTTTTTTACTGAATGTTATTTCGGGGAATACTGAAAATAACAAATACGGAGGTAAAAAAACAGGGATAGGATTCAATGCAGAGCAGCAGGTGTCAGGCAATACCGGTATGTTTCTGCGTACAGGTTGGAATGATGGTAAATATGCCAGCTGGGCTTTTACTGAAATTGATAATACTTTTTGCCTTGGTCTTTCTTCAACCGGAGCTAAATGGAAGAGGCCGGAAGATGTAGTTGCTGTTGCATTAGCTACAAATGGTATTTCAAAAGATCACCAGGCTTTTTTAAGGAACGGCGGTTATGGATTTATCATTGGTGATGGCCATTTGAATTATGGGAGGGAGACAATCTTGGAAACTTATTACAGTGCAAAGGCTGGGCGTTTTTTTTGGTTATCTTTCGATTATCAGTTTGTAAATCATCCGGCATATAATAAAGACAGGGGGCCGGTGCATGTTTTTGGCATACGGGGGCATGTGGAATTTTAATAGTGTATCGTGTTATGTAATTTTAGTTACGGCAAATTGAATCCGGTGTATTTTCTCTTTAGATTTATTCCGGTTTCAATACAGGTAAGATCTGCTCCGCTAAAACTAATTGGTGTTATGACCTCAAACCGTATATGGATTAATTCTCTCTCAGATTAAACCGGATTCACTGCTGATAAGAGCCCGTCTTGCCGTATCTTTGCAACCCGAAAAATAATAATAAATGATCAGTGTTAAGGATTTAAAACTGGCTTACGGAAAAAGGGTTTTGTTTGAAGAAGTGAATCTCAATTTCACTAAAGGGAATTGTTATGGTGTCATTGGTGCAAATGGTGCCGGCAAAAGCACTTTCCTGAAAATTTTAAGTGGTGAGATTGAACCAAACAAAGGAACAGTGACCATCACTCCCGGAGAAAGGTTGGCTGTATTGAAGCAAAACCAGTTTGAATTTGATAAACAAACGGTGCTGAACACTGTAATGATGGGACATAGTAAGTTATGGTCTGTCATGAAAGAGCGGGAACATATTTATGCACTGGCTGATTTTACAGAAGAACATGGAATGAAAGCAGCTGAGTTGGAAGGGGAGTTTGGCGAGATGGGAGGTTATACTGCCGATAGCGACGCTGCCACTTTGTTAAGTGAATTAGGAGTGATAGAAGCATATCATAATTCATTGATGAAAGACATTCCTGCCAATTTAAAAGTGAGAGTGCTTCTGGCACAGGCGTTGTTCGGAAATCCTGATATTCTGTTGCTGGATGAGCCTACCAACGGCCTGGATATAGAAACCATCAGCTGGCTGGAAAATTTTCTTGCCGATTATGAAAATATTGTTTTGATTGTCAGCCATGACCGTCACTTTCTGGATGCCGTTTGCACTCATGTGGCGGATGTGGACCGTCAGAAAATAAAAATATTCACAGGTAATTATACTTTCTGGTATGAGAGTTCTCAACTGATGGCCCGGCAAATAAATGACAAGAATAAAAAAGTGGAAGAGAAGCGGCAGGCTTTGCTTGATTTCATTGCACGATTCAGCGCCAATGCATCGAAAAGCAAACAGGCTACCTCGAGAAAAAAGGCATTGGAAAAATTAAGTATTGAAGAAATAGAACCAAGTTACCGGAAATATCCCGGCATTATTTTTCAGCCTTTGCGTGAAGTGGGTAATCAGATTTTGAATATTGAGAAATTAAATAAATCAGTTGAAGGAAGAAAACTTTTCGGCAATGTCACATTCACGGTAAATAAAGGTGATAAGATCGCATTGCTGAGCCGTGATCCTCTGGCCGTGACTGCCTTTTATAATATCATCACTGCAGAGACTCTTGCAGACAGCGGCTCCTATGAATGGGGATCCACAATCACGCATGCATACCTGCCGCAGGAAAACAGCCAGTACTTTAAAGGGGAGCTGAATTTAATGGATTGGCTACGGCAATATGTGCCTTCACATGTTGCGGATGCAGACGAACCGTTTCTCCGCGGTTTTCTGGGAAAGATGCTATTCAGCGGGGATGATGTGATGAAGAAAACAAATGTTTTAAGCGGTGGTGAAAAAGTGAGATGCATGATCAGCCGGATGATGCTGCAAAATCCTAACCTGGTACTGCTGGATCAACCGACCAACCATCTCGACCTGGAAAGTATTCAAAGTTTCAACGAACAATGTATTGCATTCAAAGGAATTGTTTTGCTGTCCAGTCATGATCATACATTTATGCAGACCGTTGCCAATCGCATCATTGAATTAACTCCCAACGGAATAATTGACCGGCTAATGGAATTTGATGAATATATCGCCGATGAAAGAGTAAAAGCTTTGAGAGAAGAGATGTATCATTAATTATCCGGCAGTATATCTGTTTGCACTGTCATTAAAATATTTCTCCTGCAATCATTTTGATGGATGATCTGCCCAGGAATTTGCGGAACCATTATATCCCAGGATTTTAAACAAATGCAACACATACGGAAACAATGCATCCATACTTTCTGATGCACCACGTGTTGAACCTGGCAGGGCAAGAATAAGCGTATTACCTTTTAATCCTGCTACACTTCTTGAAAGCATGGCATAAGGCGTTTGCTCCTGCCCGTAATTTCTTGCAGCTTCACTGATGCCCGGTATCTCACGGTCGAGCAACGGCCGGATAGCTTCTGGTGTCACATCTCTTGCGGACAAGCCCGTGCCGCCGGTCAAAATAATCAAATCCACTTTTTTAGCGCAGAGGGACTGCACTTTGTCCTGTATCACATTTATTTCGTCGGGAATAATACTGTAGTCTTTGATTGCGATCCTGAATTTTTCAAGCTTGCTGATGATCGCTTTGCCGGCAGAGTCCTGCTTTTTCCCTCCAGAAATACTATCGGAACAGACAAGTACACCGGCTGAAAATTTCCCTTCCGTAAAGTCATCATACTGTGATTTACCGCCTTTTTTCTTTACCAGTTTAATATTTTTAATTTCAATTCCTTTATCAATTGGTTTCAGCATATCGTATATAGTGAGCGCCACCACTGAAGCGCCATGCATGGCTTCCACTTCCACACCTGTCTTGTAAATGGTATGTACCTCCGTCTCGATAATAATATCCAATCCTTCGATCCGGTGCTGTACAGAGGCAAACTCAACCGGCATCGGATGGCAATCAGGAATCATATCACTGGTTCTTTTTATCCCGAACAGGCCTGCAATACGACTGGCTTCAAATACATCTCCCTTAGGTACGGTTTTATTTTTGATGGCTTCGATAGTCTTGTCAGAGCTTACGCTGACAATTGCCCGGGCTATGGCGCTGCGGTGTGTCTTTATTTTACCGGTGATGTCAATCATGTTGTTTCAGGAATTTATTTTCCATTGATAATTTTCATTGTTCAATATTTCTTTTCCCCATACGGGCACTTCCTTTTTTATACGTTCTACTATTTCCTCACAGGCATCTATGGCATCTTTGCGGTGAACGGAAGATGTGAAAACCATTAAACTGATCTCGCCGGTTTTCACCACACCGAGGCTGTGATAGATGTGCATACAGATCAATGGAAATTTTTTGAATGCATCTTCCCTGATCTCATGAAATTTTTCTTCGGCCATTTCCCGGTAGGCAGTGTATTCGATCGCCGCAACTTCCTGTTCACCTTGTTTATCATTACGGACCTGGCCCAAAAAGATACTGTGTGCTCCGATACTGTACTTCTTATTGTGCTTTTCGATAGACCCTGCTATGAAAGATGGATCTATCGGCCCTTCAACGAATACCTTATGTTTTTTTGCGGGTTCCATTAAATTGAGATTGATATTTCTCCTTTTGTTAAGGTCTTTATATATTCTTCCCAGGCATCAACTCCTCCTTTCAAGCTGTATGCCTCACATTGAGGATGTTTTTCCAAAAGCATGTTTACTGCGGTAAGGCTTCTCCTTCCTGACTTACAGAAAAAAATGATCTTATTTCCGGCGGGGATCAAAGAAACCGATTCCCTGAAACGGCTTAATGGAATTGTTGAATAGGAAAATTCATGTATAGCCGGTAGTTCATCCGGTTCCCGCACATCAATAATGGAAAGATCTTCCTTCGTTCTCATTGCATCAAGTTCTTCACATGAAATTTCATGCAAATGGCCTTCATATCCGCAAAACCACTCGTAATTGAAAATTTTAAATTCTTCTTTTGAGGCGGGGGCAATAGCATTTTTATTTCCTGAGGGTGAAACTTGAAATTCGTAAAACAGGTTATTCAGGATATTATAAGAAATTATTTTATTGCAAAGCGGTATGCCAATCCCGGTTAGGATCTTTATTGTCTCTGCTGCTTGTATAGTTCCGATCATTCCCGGCAATAATCCCAAAACACCGGCCTCATTGCAGGATGGAACAGTCTCAGGTTTTGGAGGTTGCGGGAACAGATCCCGGTAATTGGTGATGACCCCGGTCTTTTTATCAGGTATGTTGAACACTCCGGCTTGCCCTTCATACCTGAGGACAGCGCCATAAACCAAAGGCTTGTGAAGCAAAACACAGGCATCGTTTACCATATAGCGGGTTTCAAAATTATCCGTACCATCTATTACGATGTCATATTCATCAATGATATCAAGTGCGTTTTTTGTCCCCAGCTTGACTTCAAAAACCTCCAATTGAATTTCAGGATTGAACGACTTCAGCTTTTCTGCTGCTGTTGATGCTTTGGGTTTCCCGATATCTTCAACAGCATAAAGTGTCTGTCTCTGCAAATTGGAAATCTCTACCAGGTCAAAATCAGCAATACCGATCTTTCCTGTGCCTGCAGCCGCTAAATATTGAAGAGCAGGGCAACCCAGCCCGCCTGCACCGATCACCAGAACTTTAGCCCGGAATAATTTATCCTGTGCATCGGTACCGAAGTCTTTAAGCGCTATCTGCCTCCCGTATCTTCTATATTTATTTTTTGGGTCCATCTTTATTTATCCTCCCGAAAAAGGCGGCAGCAGCGCCACGGTATCTTCATGATGCAGCTCAGTATTTTCCCGGATTATTTTTTTATTGACGGCAATTAAATAGTTGATGTTTTGCAATTCCGGATGAATTGTTAAAAGCAGTTGATTCAGTTCGTTAGTATTTTTTACGTCAGAAAATTTTAAACTGCTTTTTGCCGTGATATCCGCCACCTGTCCGAATGCAAGCACGTTAATTTCCATAGCCTGATATTTTTAATGCCATGTCCAGGTCAGTTTTATCATTGATGTTTGTAAAAAAAGAATTGTTGAATAAAACATTCTGATCTGTATCTATTTGCTTCAGGTTAAAATGCGTGATCATCTTCTGCAATTTAATTATTCCCCGGTCTATAAGCTGCTTCCATCCCGAAATACAATTTCTTGAATAAATTCCAAATAAAGGCTGCACTTTTCCTTCGTATAAAGGTAACGTAATTTGTGAATGGATTGCTTCTTGTACGATAAACCGGACTCCGCCGGAGGTAATAAAAGGCATGTCACAACTGGTAATAAAAACCCTGTTTGACCGGCTATGATGTAATGCTGTATAAATGCCTCCTGCCGGTCCCATTTCTTTTACCAGGTCGCTGGTCACTTCCAGCCCAAAATATTTATATGCTTCATTATCTGAAACAATAACGACCTTGTTCAATGATTCCTGCAATTGTTTGATTATTCTTAACACTAATGGTTCTCCGTGAAAAGTAAGTAACCCTTTATCTGTTCCCATACGGGAGCTTTTTCCCCCTGCAAGAATATAACCGGTTATATCGTTTGAATTATTTGCCACCGGGTATCTTATTCTTATTAATTATTTGATTCAGCATTTTTTAATTGCAATAAATATAAGAAATCAATCTACTCTTTTAACTTCTATACTTTTTAACCAGATAACATGTCTCGGCCCGGTCTTAATGTCGTTGGTGCAGTTTAAAATCATTGCGCCTTTATTTATTATTGGTTGACCGTTTTCTTCAAAAATTACATAAACATTTTCTCCGGTAGGATTGTTGAATAACTCTGCCCATGAAAAAGTGGCTTTATATCCATCAGACGCTCTTGCCACAATGTAAAAATTTCTGTCCTGGTGATTCGTTTGCCGGATCAAAGCTTTTTCTAATATCTCCTTTAATAAAATACCCCTGCTCCTGATATTTCCGGAAGTTACTGCACCGGATTGGCATACTACGTTAAAACTATCCAGCCCGATGACACTCATTTTTTTCAATGAATCTACTGTTAGCGACAGGGGAAATTGCACATCACCCATAACGGTTAATGTGGTACTTACCCATTTGGCACTATCTTCTTTTGTAACCGGATGGTCATTTACATTTTCCGGCATATCCGTTGATGCTTCTTTGGGTTTAATTTTACTTTCTGATTTGACTGGATAATTACAACTGTAAATTAAAAAGCCTGCGAAAAGCAATGCAATAAGCGCTGATTTATTTATCATACGTGATTTTATTAATACAGTATTTAGGTGAACAATAATTTTATGGAAGCGATCAGCAGAACAGCAGCCAATATTTTTTTTAGAATTTCGCCTCCTACTTTCAGGGATCCGAAATAAGAGCCTGTGACTCCCCCGGAAACTGCAACTACAATCATCCATGCCATTTCAGTGCTAAAATGAAATTCTTTAGTGAATAATCCGGCAAGGCCTGAAAGTGAATTGACCAGGATGAACAGGGCAGATACTGCAGCGGTCTGTTTCATATTTGCCCAATGCAGCAAAAGTATGACCGGGCTTAAAATTATTCCTCCGCCAATTCCGATCATACCCGACAGCAATCCAATTGATGCCCCGATCAGCAGGGACGCAGTAAAATTCTGCTTTGCCGTATTTTTTTCTTCATTGAATTTTAACCCGCCAAGCCGCACTACCGGGAAAAGAAGGAGAACGCCGAGTATTATTTTATACACATGTGCATCAACTGTGATCAGCCCTCCGAGGAAAGCAGACGGGATAGAGGCAATGGCAAAAGGCCAGAACAACTGCCAGCGGAAATGCCCTCCCCGGTAATATTGAATGAATGCTATCAGCGATACAAATGTATTCAGCAGGAGAGCTGTGGGGCGCATGGTTTCGGGGGAAAATGAAAAGAAAGACATCAGCGCAAGGTAACCGCTGGCTCCGCCATGCCCTACAGACGAATATAACAGGGCAACAATAAACAGCAATGAAAAAAACAGGATTTCTCCGGGCATTGGTAATATTAATAATTATCGGGTCAGTAAAATTTATTGTTTTATAAAAATAAAATAGGAAGAATCAAATGATCAGCCTGACAGGCACCAGGTCGCCTTTTACAAAATGTTCTTTATCCTCATCCAGCTCAATAATACAATCTGCTTCAGCGAACGAATTCATCATATAACTCTCCTGGTTGTGTAAAATCAATACTTCGTTTGCTGAAGTTTTACCTTTCAGAAAACAGGTCAAACCGGTTTTTTTCGAGTAGTTGCCGGCAAGCGGCAGTTTAAGCTTCCTGCCATATATTCTTTTGGTCATACTGCTGATTGCATCAATCACGTACTCATAAAAACAGGTAAGTGCAGAGGCAGGATTTCCAGGCAGTCCGAAAATAAGCGTATGGCCGTGTTTGCCGAAATACAAAGGCTTGCCGGGCTTCTGTTTTACTTTATGAAATAATTTAGTTGCTCCGCATTTTTCCAGCGCTGTTGTGACAAAATCATAATCTCCTACAGAAACACCACCTGTCAGCAGAATAATATCTGAACTCAGTTGTTTATTGATGGCATCCAATATTTTATTTTCATCGTCGTCCACTATATTGATGGAAGCAGGGTTAATATTCAGCATAGTCAATGCTGTTGCAAGCCCTGAAGAATTGGATTCATATATTTTCCCATCACTTAACTTACTGCCCGGCTCCACCAGTTCTTTGCCTGTTACGATAATGCTGATGGCTGGATTCGGATAAATATTTACAGTGTCAATACCCAGGCCTGAGAGAAAGGAAACTGAAGCAGGTGAAAGAAAATGATTTTTTGCTGCTGCAATTTCATTTTTCCTTATTTGCGATCCCCTGGGCCGTACATTGCTTCCTTTACTGATTTGTTCATCTTTGATAATGATAGAGGTTGCATTTGCGGATACTTTTTCCTGCATTACAACAGTATCCATGCCTGCCGGCAATGCCGCTCCGGTAAATATCCGGACAGACTGGTTAGAGTTCAAAATTGTATTTAGGCAATTTCCCGCCTGCACTTCACCGTTTACAGGCAATTCATTTTTTTTATCCCAGTGTTCAAAAGAAAAAGCATAACCATCCATGGCAGATTGATCAAAAGGCGGAGAATCAATGGGCGAATAAACAGGTTTGGCCAAAACGAAGCCGCCTGCTCTGACTAATGGCAATTCTTCTGTCTTTGATGTGGTACAATTATCAAGAATTATTTTTTTGGCTTCACGCACTCCGATCATGCCGGTATTAATTTTGTTTTTTTAATTCTTTTTACTCCTGCTATCCTTTTCAGCATATTCCTGAAAATAAAATAGTGAAAGGGAAGCATCGAATACCAGTAGTTTCGGCCCATGATTCCTTTAGGCCGGAAAGTAGCGGTTTGTTTTAAAATACTGCGGTTCTCATTTTGAACAATGGCAAATTCAAGCCATGCTTCTCCCGGCAGTTTCATCTCAGCATATAGAAGTAAACGATAATTTTTACGGTCAGCAAGTATCACTCTCCAGAAATCAATAGTATCGCCCGGTTGAATATCCACTTTACTTCTTCTGCCCCTGCTCAGGCCGACACCACCCATCAGTTTATCCAGGGCACCACGTAACCGCCATAGCATATCTGCATAGTACCACCCGTGTTCACCGCCGATTCCAAAAAAACGATTAGCCACTTCTTCCACTTTGTCTTTGTCAATTTCAGTCCACTTGCGGTCTTTGAAACAACCTTTTACAGGAACTTCAATATGTTGGTTCACGTCCAGGTATCTAAGGCTGCTCGATGCCGAATCCGTCCAGCTGGAGATTACCATATTCTGCTCAATGCGTGCAAAAGCCATTTTGATGGCATCCTTGTAAGAGATCAACTCCTGGGGTATTATATCCCGAATAGCGGTTTCCTTGCAGACAACATCATTTTTCATGCTATGTACCAGTTGCTTTGCGATGACAAAATTTGCAGAGGTAGAAAGATTGATCCAGTGGGCAGACAAGCCAGGAAAAGAAACCGGTAAAGTAATGATATAACGCTTGTAACCACGAACAGCGGCAAAATCGAGTAACATTTGTTTGTAAGACAATACGTCGGGGCCTCCAATTTCGAATGTTCTGAAAAAAGTTTTGTCATTCAAAAGGCATCTATGCATATAGTTGATCACATTCCGGATCGCAATCGGCTGACATTTTGATTTTAGCCAACGGGGAACGATCATGACAGGAAGTTTTTCTGTCAGGTCACGGATGATTTCAAATGAAATACTTCCTGAGCCTACAATGATTCCAGCTTCGAAAATGGTGTACGGTATTCCAGACCTTATAATTACGTCTTTCACTACTTTACGGGCAGATAAATGTTTTGAAAGTTTACTGTCATTGCTGATTCCGCTCAGGTAAATAATTTGCTTCACCTGGGTAAGTGTGGCTACCAGTACAAAACAACCGGCAGCTCTTAATTCATATTCTTTCAATGTAGTGGAAGTGTCGCCCAGGGAATGTATAAGGTAATAGGCAACATCAAATTGTTTTTTATTAAAATTCTGAACCGCATTTTCAGGATGAAGGAAGTCAAACTCAATGATATTGATTTTTTCCAGCAGGTCCGGTGAAGGTTTAAAACGGTTAATATCCCTGACCACACAGGTCACATCATGCCCGGCTTCCACAAGTACCGGCAAGAGCCTCATGCCTATATATCCATTGGCGCCAGTAAGCAGAATACGCATAGATAAATTACTTTAATCATCCTCCGATATTGATCATGCTGCGATTATTTATTTTAGAACTGTCCAGTTGTTCATAACGGGAAATAAACTGACCGCCCTGCATTTCTTCTTTTTCCCAGACACATTGTTTAATTAAAGGAACTATATCGTATCCTTTCCGCAGCGCCCCTAAAATATCCGTTTCCGTTTTTGAAAAAAGGCAATTTTTCATTTTACCGTCCGTCGTCAGCCGTAAACGGTTGCAGCCGCTGCAAAAGGGATGGCTCATGGTGCTGATGATTGCAAATGTTCCTTTATGCCCCGGGATTGCATATTTTTTTGTAGTGTCATACCTTTCGTCAGGTAATTTGATGAAATTATGATTCAGGGAAATCAATTTCAGCATTTCATCATACGAAAACACTTTTTCTTTACTCCATGCGTTACCGGAAAAGGGCATAAATTCAATAAACCGTACATGTACCTTCTCAAGCTTTGTCCATGCTACAAAACGGGGTATTTCATCATCATTCACATTTCTCATTACCACCGTATTTATTTTTACCTGGAAATTATTTTTCAATAAAAGGTTGATGTTCTGAAATATCCTGTCAAATTCATCGCGGCCGGATATGGCTTTATTTTTTTCTTTATCCAGCGAGTCCAGGCTTACGTTCACAGACCGTATCCCTGCTTGTTTGAAGTCCTGAATAAATTCATCTGCAAATACACCGTTAGTGGTAATAGTAAGCTCTACCGGGTATTTAGAAAGCAGCCGGATGATTTTTTTTGCATCTTTTCTGACAAGAGGTTCACCACCGGTCAGCCTGATCTTTTTTATACCCAGTTGTACAAAGATGCCGGCGATGGTATCAATTTCTTCGGCGGTCATTTTATCGGAATGTGCAAAATATCCTTTGGGCAGGTCCACGGGATTGCAATAACTGCATCGCAGATTGCATTTGTCTGTCAGCGAGATCCTTAAATAGTCATGTTCCCTGTTAAATGTATCTTTCAGCATGTTGATTATTGCACTTTTTCTGTTGAATTTATTCCCGGCACCTGAACTGAAAAGTATTTTTTCATTTTCATTGCTGTTTCTTCAAAGTCTGCAACGGTTAAATATTTTTGTGCCAACGGGAACACTACGTTATCTTCCCTGAAGATATGCAAACGCAGCATTTCCACCAACGATAATCCCTGTTCGATAGCCGTATCCATTAATAAAGCATTTGAAACAGGATCGTTGATCCGGGATGAAATTCCCATAAGACTGAAAGTGAGTGTTGCCAGTTCCATCATTTTGATATGATCATTTTCCAGCATATCTACCGCAGTGTCTTTTACAAGACCTGTTCCATGTTCGCCGTTTTCGATCATCCTGTCATGTATGACCGGAAATAAAACACGTTCTTCTTTAAGGTTGTGCATCACGATTTTGTCATCAAGAAATTCAAAAAATGCCCCAAGATTCTTGTTTCTTTCCTTGTTGATCCCTTCTTTCTTTATTTCAATAAGTGTGGCCTCCAGTTCTTCTAATTTTTTTAAAGTGGCCTTGTGCTCATTCATAAAAAGCTGAAGAACGGGATGCAGGTCTTCAATAGGTACCGCTTCTATGGAAGGAGGTTTGTAAGCTCCCGGAGGATCCATAGGTGAATAAACGGGATCACTGCCCTCATCCTTCTCCACAAATCTTTTTAAGTAATCTTTTTTGCTGTTTTCTGAATTTGAAAAAATGTTGTTCATGGTACTGTTGTTGAAGATTATTTAAACTTTTACCTAAATTATGACCCGGTTTCAGCCTGGAAGATGATCTATGTCATAAAATCAAAGTAAAATATCATTGATTATAAAGTGTAACTATTTTAGGAATTCTTTTTTGAAATTTTAAACATCGAAAAGAGGCTTCGCAGCATGCCAATAAACGTTGCGAACCACGCAAGCAGGGCAGCATAGATGAAATACCCGGGCACCGATAGCAAAAAGTCAAGATTTAATGCATGGGCCATTCTCAGTGTAGCAACGGTGTACATTCCCAATGGGAATACCGCTCCCCAGTAAAGAGGGTCATAAGTGAGTGGGAACTTTTTATATACATGCCTCCATACTGCAAGGATCAGCAACATAGGTATCCACCAGGTTCCTGTTGCCCAGTAAAATACGGTAAATCCTTTCAGAAAAGGCAGCAGCGAATGTAAAAAGGGGGCATGTTCCACATTCATGATCAGCAGGGAACCGGCAAGTGCGGAAATTGCCATTGCTCCCATATTGATCCAATAGGGCGGAGCAAGGTCACCGGGAGAGAATTTAAAAAATGTGTAACGGTAAAATATCAGGGAGATCATCCAGATATAAAGCATTCCGCCCCATAACCACATAGATAATGCAAAGAAATTGGCTTGTAATTTAAAGGGCTGTTCCCAATGAGAGGCGATTAAGGTAGTCAATACAGCAATGGATTGTGTGGATACAACTGCAAGTAACCATGCTCCTGTAATGCCTTCACTTAATGGGGGCTTTTTTTCTTTTATAGTGAGTGTAGTAAAAATTATATAGGTAATTGCTATCCAGAGAATGACACCAAAAGCCCAGAGCAGAGTGGCTATTTTGTAATTTTCATAGATAATGATAAACTGGCTCCCCATAATGCAGGTGCCGGCAATAGCAGTAAAAAAACCCGGGCCACGCTGATGACTGTTGATGTCCGATAGGAATGAACGGGTGTAAAAAAATAAACGGATCAGGTTTAGTATCCACAATTTTATAAATGCAACAAGATTCAGCCAGAATAGTACTACACTCAATAAATGCATTTCCAGCAGAAAAGCAGCGATTGATATAATTCCAGTTGACATTACCAATCCAAAATATGCCGGTGACAGGTCTTTGATCAACTCTTTCAGCCTGTTTAAAAATGGATTGGAATTTTTCAGGTCATTATTCATTTGAAGATAAACTGTTTCGTAACACTTTTTTCAGTTCATTTTATTTTTCGAATGCCAAACATAATCAAAACATTCTATCAGGTGTCTTTGCCGGCCATCTTTGTATTTTTCATCTATAATACCACTGGTTAAAAAAAGCTGATTCACCTTTATTATTTTTTAAAAGTTTCTTTCGGTATGGAAAATACACCAACTTTCATGTGAGCAATTGCAAACCGCATTAATACAAGGCTTGCCAGTGTAACTACGGCAAGATATATCCAGCAACTGGTCCATACACCTGTTGCGTTCAGCAGGTAGCCAAATAGGATCGGATCAATAAAACCACCCAGTCCGCCCAGCACGCCAACGATGCCGCCCACGGTGCCAATATCATTCGGGTAATAGATTGAAATATGTTTAAATACTGCAGCGCTCCCGATACCAAACATGATACCGATCAGAAAGACCAATCCTGAAAAGATCCATTTATTAGCCTGGAAATAAACTTCTGTTATTCCTTTTGAGATCAGTTGACCTTTACTTATGGCATCACCTTCTTTGATTAACGGTTCTTGCCAGCTTAAAGACGTAGGAAGAAACAGAAAACCTTCTTTGTCATGATGAATGCCAAAGCGGATATTGGCCTGGTCGGCTCCTTCTTTTTTTGACTGTAACGGGTAAATCATTTTACCGTCTTCGTTTTTTTCACCTTGTATGATGATAATACTATCCGAAACTAATTCTGCTATTCCGGATTTTGTAGCCATGATGCCCTGGCCTGGAGTACGGATTTCAACTCTGGGAGGCATCAGCAAAACAAGGCAAACAATACAGATACCAAACACCCAGTACAATACCATCCGTGCTCCGACTTTATCGGAAAGTACACCGCCGGCAATACGAATAATGCCGGAAGGCATGTTAAATGCGGTAGTCATAAATCCGGCAGTGACGATGGACATGGAGTAAACGTTGACATAATAAGGGATGAGCCATTGAGTCAATGCTACAAAGCTTCCGAATACTACAAAATAATACAGGCCGAACCGCCATACTCTTGTGTGCTTCAACGGAGCCATACGTTGCGAAAACGATTTTACCTCTGCCGGTTTCTTATTTTTTGCGAGGAGTAAAAAGATAATCCCGGTTAATACAATTAAGGCTGCATAGAGCTTGGGTAAATTTCTCCATGCATCAAGGTTCGTATTATTATGAGTGAGTGCTTTTAAAATATTCGGGGCCAGCATGGTTGTTATTGCTGCTCCTATATTCCCTGCGCCGAAAATCCCGAGAGCTGTTCCCTGTCTTTCTTTCGGGAACCATAATGATGTATAAGCCACTCCGGCTGCAAAAGCACTTCCTGACAATCCGAATCCAAAACTCAGCAGCAGAAACATGCTGAAACTGTTAGCTGCAGACAAAAAAAACATGGGTATGGCGCTGAAAAATAAAATGGCTGACATGACCCATTTCCCTCCAAATTTATCAGTAAGCATGCCTACCGGCAAGCGAAAGACTGAACCCACCAGGACAGGCACACCCAATAGCCATCCTATTTCAACTGAACTCCATTTGAAGACTTCATTGTTTACGAGAAATGTGATCAAAACGCCATTAATCATCCATGCTGCAAAACATACAGTGAATGCCAGTGTACTTAAAATCAAAGCCCTGTAGGATAATCCGGATATTTTTTGCTCCATATCACAGCAATTTTATTTTTCAAATGTGCTTTCAAAACCTGAGAGCCCGGCTTGTTTTCCTGCTGTTCGGATATATTATTTTATCTTATTACTTCAGGAAATTATTTTTATCAATGAGTGTTGCTGATTCAGGTTTTGAATACTTTGAATAATTATGTATAGCCTAATTATTTTCCGGGGAAGGCAGAAATTATTTTCAGGATCTTTTAAAAATCATCCTTCCTTCACTTTTAAATTTTTCAGCGCATCTTACCCTGTATTTTCCTCCAGGCACTACAATGCTGTCTTTGGGAACAGGATAAAAAGTATTACAACTGTGGTACTTCACTCCGTCGAGCTCATATTCGAATTCTATGCCCTGGCCTTTTGCAAAAACACTGCAATATCCTAATGTTGTTCCCTGTACATACACGGGATTTTTAAGTAATGCTGCTTCAATCCGGTATTCTTTAATGACGAAAAGGATCAGGAAAACGAGAAGTGCCGTTATCGTTACACTGATGATTCTCTTTTTTGCGGAAGAAGCCCTGATTACTCTGAACAAATTAAAAATAATCCCGCCTGCAAGAATTATCATTAAAATGGATTTCACCACCTGGCTGATAAATAGTTCATCATCTGTAACAATGTTCAGTAACATGGCTACGTATTTTTAGGACGTTGCAACGACCAGGGAGTCTGGCTGCTTCTTACTTTTTTCCTGTTCCAGTTCCACATAACCTGCTGGTAGGGGCGCCACAGGTAATTTAAAGGATATACCAGCATGTGCACCAGTCGTGAAAATGGGATCAGTGCGATTATGGTAAAAGCAGTGGCAATATGCAATTTTACTGTCCATGGAAGCAAGACAACGGCTGTTGTATCGGGTTGAAGCCGGAATATGGAATATAAATAAGGAGTTAATATGGTGGAGAACCAGGAAGAACCCCATCTGAAATTGTAAGCTATCCAAAGTCCTACAAATGTTTGAAGGATCAACAACACGTAAACGGCCAGGTCCATATAATTTGTCACTGATTTCAGACGGGGAGTGGTATATCTCCGGATGACCAGGTTGATCAGGCCGACGAGCATGCTGATACCAAAAATAAATCCCGTTATTTCAAGGATCATAAGACGAACCGGTTGGCTGTTCCATGCCAGTATTGCTTTTGGAATGGAAAACGCAAGCAGATGGCCGCAGAATACAAACAAGACCCCCCAGTGAAAAGGAACGGATCCATAAAATAATCTTCTTCCTTCAAGAAATTCTGATGAAAGAGAAGAAAACTGGAATTTTCTGTTCGTATAACGATAGATAGATCCGATAAGGAAAACTGCTAAAGCCAAATAAGGCAGTGCGATCAAAATAAAATTATCCAGGTAGTTCATGATAATATATTTTACGGGTTCATATTCTGTTTAATTCTTTTTATTTCTCTGTAAGCATTTCTGATTCTATATTCTGGCTAAAATCTTTTGCCGGGTTTTCTTTAAATCCTGCAGGATTATTGGGATCAGTCATTTCCTGCATGCTGCTTCCTTTTTTATCCGGTTCAGGATCATACCCGAAATCTGCCTTCAATGCCAGGAATAATGCTGCAAGGCAACTTTGATATAGCGTCCGGTTGTTCGCCGAATAATCCAGGATTATTTTTTGATGCTTTTTATAAACCTCATCTTTCTTTTCTATTTTCTCAGGAGAAAATTCTGCGATCATTTTTACAACAGCAGGTAAGATCAATAGGGTAGCAATTTCATTACGCATTGATTCGTCCTGCATTTTGGGCATCAGGCGAAGCAGGTTGGGCAAATGATCCGATAATTCGGTTTCACAATTGTTCCCTGCTTTATTGTGTTCCTCGTTGAGATGCACCAGCAGCTTGCCGCGTTTGTAATCTTCTCCGAATAAAATAAAACCGATGTCCAGTGTCGTGATAGCCTGTATATCGAAAGACCGTAGA
>WBZR01001169.1_pt1 | contig 34824 bp, 30 predicted proteins | sample 5204231 | NCBI WGS metagenome assembly WBZR01 (sample SAMN12412403, study PRJNA552823) | activated sludge metagenome | isolation source: activated sludge from anammox sidestream of wastewater treatment plant... | place: USA: Virginia | collected 2017-08 | reverse complement strand
CGTCATCATCCCCAGCAGGATCAGCCCACCCTGGGCGCCCCGCAGCCCCGAAAGGCCCAACCCCACCGTCGACCCTATGGAAGGCATCGAAAGCGGCCGCGGCGCCCAGTGATTGGACAGGTCGATCGCCGGCCGCGACCCGACTGCCGTCCCGATCTGGAGGTCCTCTTCCGCCAGCAGCGAGGTGACCTGCTGTGCCACGCTATCGGCGCCGGCCTCCATCTCGCGCACCACGTCTCGCGCCACCTCCGCTGCCTGCTCGCGAACATAGACCGTCAGCTCGGCCCAGATCGCCTTGGGGTCACCTCTTGCAAGCTCATCGTCCACGTGGCGCTGCAGGTCGCGCATGCGCCGCCGGTATTGATGATCCACGCGCGCCACCAGCTCGGTGAGGCCATCATTCATCACGGTTGGCCACCGCGCGTTGCCCTGGCGCAGGCGCTCCAACCGCGCCTTCGCTTCCCGCGATGCCTGTAGCCGCTCCTCCATCGTCCCGGGGGAAAGGCGTGCGTCGAGCCCTGCCCGGGTGGCCACCTGCATCTCAGCCAGGCTCAGGATCGCCGCATCAAGGACACCGGCCACAGCGATCGTTGTCATCTGCCCGGCGACTCTCTCCTCCAGGAACTGGATGAGTGCCGGGAACCCGCTCTCATCGTTCAGGCCCGGATCCCTGTCTGCGAGCGCCCCTTCCCGTAGTACCGAGGAGACCGGCACACACTCCAATGCGAGGCCCGCAGTCTCGAGAAGCCTTCCGTTCGCCGCGTAGACCTCCCGCCAGTGAGGGAACATATCCGTCTTCGAAAGCGCGATCACACAGGCCGGTGCGACCTCAGCCGCGCCCTCGAGGAACTCCAGTTCCTCGTGCGTCAGAGGCGACGATGCATCTGTCACGAAGATCGCCCCATGGACGGCCTGCAGATAACCCAGCACGATCGCCGCGTAACCGGGGCGGACCCCGTTGGCGCCCGGCGTGTCCACCACGGTCACCCCGTGCTGCAGCAGCGGATTCGACAGGTACACTTCGACAAGCTCCGGGCGGCCCGTGGCGGTGTTGCCTTGCTCCGTCACCAGGCCCGGCAGATCCGCCAGGCTGTACTCACGCCTCTGGCGTTCCCCGTCCTCGACCTGCCAGGCGACAACCCGCGCCTCCTCCCCGTAGCGCAGGATCGAAAGGGTCGATGTAGCGATGTCATCGTCGACCGGGCACACGTTCGTACCCAGGAGTGCGTTGACGAGTGAACTCTTCCCCTGTTTGAACTCCCCCACCACCGCGATGGTGGCGTCGGGGTTCCTGAGCCGCCCCCTCGCGTTCGCTATCCGCCGGGACAGATCCTCACGGCCCAGCGCCGCAGCCGCCTGCGCGGCAAGGTCTGCATAAGTCCCTGCTTCCTCGATTGCTCTTTCGACTTCGCTGGTTGCGGGGGGCTCCATAGGGGCACTGAGCGTACCCGATCGCCTCATCCCGTGGGAAGGACCGAACGGTACAATTCGCCCGTTCGAGAGGAGACGGAGAAGTGAGCTACGTCATCGGCGTTGACGTGGGAACCACCTACACCGCAGCCGCCATCGATGTGAACGGGCGGACGGAGATCTTCCAACTCGGTTCTCACGCAGCCTCCATCCCTTCCATCGTCGTGCTCCGTGCCGATGGTGAAGTGCTGACCGGCGAGGCAGCAGAACGCCGGGCACAGTCTGAGCCGGCGCGCACCGCCCGCGAATTCAAACGCCGCCTCGGCGACCCTGTCCCACTCCTCCTCGGTGGCACGCCCTATGGCGCCGAAGCCCTCTATGCTCACCTCCTTCGCAGCGTGGTCGACCAGGTAGCCCGGCAACGTGGCGAGCCGCCTGCCATGGTGGTCGTGACACACCCGGCCAGCTACGGCCCTTATAAGCTCGACCTCCTCCGCCAGGCCGTACGCCAGGCAGGCATCGAACGGGCCGCCATGCTCAGCGAGCCGGAGGCTGCCGCCATTCACTATGCGGAGCAGGAGCGCCTCGAACCCGGCGCGGTCGTTGCTGTCTACGATTTCGGCGGCGGCACCTTCGATGCTGCTGTGCTACGCAAGTCGGTAGACGGCTTCGAACTCCTCGGGGAAGCCGAGGGGCTCGAACGGCTCGGAGGAATCGACTTCGACCAGGCCGTACTCGGGCTCGTGAACACGGCCACCGGAGGAGCCCTCGACAGGCTCGACCCCGCCGATCCGACGGCGCGGGCCGCCGCCAATCGCCTCCGGGAAGAATCCCGCGAGGCCAAGGAAGCACTCTCCTCCGATACCGAGAGCGTTATCCCCGTGCTCCTCCCTTCCCTGCAGACCGAAGTGCGGCTCACCCGTGAAGAGTTCGAGGAGATCGTGCGGCCCCGCCTCAGGGAAACCACCGCGGCCCTCGAGCGCGCCGTCCGAAGTGCCGGCCTCGAACTCGAAGAGATCGATCGCATCCTGCTCGTAGGCGGCAGTTCCCGTATTCCTCTCGTGGGTGCCCTCGTGCGCGAGGCCACGGGCCGTCCAACTGCTGTCGATGCACACCCCAAGCACGCGATAGCGCTCGGTGCCGCGATCTTCGGCCGGGATCAACTCGATAACGTCACTGCGACGGCAGGCCGACCCGGGCCGGCCGTTCTGCCGCCATCGCCGGAGGTACTGCAAGAGGAACGTCAGCCTGATGGTGCACCCGCACCCGCAGGCACGACGGCCTTGACGACAGCCTCCGCCAACTCGATACCAGCCGCTTTGCGTGGCGTGTTTGGTTCTCCCCCGCGATGGCTGCTGCTTGCGCTCGCGGGCCTGGCCACCGTGGCTGCGATTGCAACAGGGCTCGCCTTCCTCCTTCCAGGTGACAAGAGCGGCGGTGACGATAATCGCACCCTGCTCGTGGCCGGCGCCCCAGCGGCGACTGCGGGGGCCAGCGTTGCTGCAGCTGCGGCCGCGAGCCCCAGCCCGTCACTCACCAGCACGTTCACGGCGACGGCCACCGCTACCCCCAGCCCCACCAGGGCTCCATCGCCGACCGTAGTCGCGACCTACACCCCGACGACTCGGCCACCTACTGCTACCCCTGCGACTCCGCCACCCACGGCAACACCTACGGCTCCGCCACCGACCGCAACTACCGGCGCCGTCTCGGCCACAATCACCGGAGTCACCGTCGCCGCCGACCACTTCCAGGTCGCCTTCACCACCGCGGGCTTCGCGCCCTCGCTTGCAGGACACCACCTGCACTTCTACTTCAACACCGTCCCGGCGGCCGCCGGGATGGACTATGCCGGGGCCAGCCCATTCGCGGGCTACATGCCTTCCGACCGGCCGCAGAATGCCCAGCAGATGTGCGTGATGGTGGCCAACGCCAGCCACGACATCATCGCGGGGAGCGGCAACTGTGCGAGCCTTCCCACGCCCGCCTACTATTAGTTCTGCCCGCCGCCCACCGTGTCCTCGCTCCCACAGCTGCCCGTCACCGCGTCCAGCCGGCTCCACGTTTGGGCATCGGCCGGGATCCAGTCATGGAACATCAGGCCGCCGGGCTCGTCCGCCATCGCCACTGAAACTCTGAACCGCATCTCGCCAACGACCCTGTCCGACCAGTTGACGTCGTAGAACCAGCGGATCTTCGGGACGCGAGGCGGAACTCGCTCCCAGAGATTGAGCAAGCGCCGCACGTAGCGTGCGTTCCCATCGAAGACACGCTCCATCACCGCGGCGAAATATGCCGTCGTCGTCTCGGGTAGAGGCACTGCACCACGGTGGTGTCCCTTCAGCACGCCAACGGCCACGGAGACCACTGCTTCCCAGTTGGTTACACGGTCTGCGAAGCGAGGGTTGGTCGCAAAAGTGGCGAGATTCCTGTCCACGGGCCCGGGCAGTTCGTGTTCGAGATCCACACCCCAGAGCCTTTGGGCCACGCCATTGGCGGCCACCACCTCCATCAACTCGCTGGTGACGTGGCACGGCCACGGCAGGGTGTCGGCCAGCGCCCGGGCCTCATCGACCGTGTACATGTAGTCCGGATTGGTTGGGCCAAGCCTCTCTCCATCCGGCGCGAAGCCGGCCCCTACCAGGATCTCGTTACGCAGCCGGCGGTCTACTTCGAGTACATCCAGCAGGGACGTGAGCAGTGCCCGCGATGGGCGGCGAAACCCGAGTTCGTACGCTTTCACGGTCTGCGCCGAAACACCGGCATTCGCAGCCAACGCCGGTCGCGACATGCCGATGTCGGAGCGTGCCTTACGCAGCAGGGCAGCCCATTCGGTCACACGATGCCTCCACCGCCACCCCCCGATGCCAGGGGTTGGCGGATACGCAGCGTAACCGATCTGGAGGCGGTACAGATGCCGCAGGGGCAGGCGCGCGCATGCCCCCGGTTCGGGCTATACCCTCCCGGTCACCTCAGAAGAGACTCGAGCCTCAGGCGTCGTCATCCTGTGTGTCGTCATCACCTGAGCTGTCGGTGTCATCATCGCTGCCCGAGGAACTCCGCAATGTGTCGAACGGGAGAGTGGATGAGCCAAACGAGAGGTCTCTCGGATCCCCGCCCATGCCCGGGCCCGAATAGGCACTCCCGTCCAGGGGGTCGACGTCGGTCCCTGTAACGGGTGCGTGCATCGTTCCACCACCCTCGCTCCCCGGGCCCGTTGGCTGGCCGATCAGTCCCACGTTGTCGTTCGCCACCCCCGCAAATGGTCCCGGCCCGGATGGGGTATTGATCGCATCGCCATCGGCCATATCAATATCCCCACTACCTATATCATGTATCCCAAGAGCCTCCCGCAGGGACTCCCGGAAGGCGATCTGAGCCGGCGTCGGCTTCCCTCCTTCGCCCATGGGGTCACCCGGATCTTTCACGCCACCGCCAGCAGTGCCCGCGTTGGCATCCGTTTCCTCCTGGCGTGCTCGCCGCCGAGCGAGCCCTTCGGCACGGGCAGCGGCGGCTTTGGCCTCTGTCTCTTCAGCGCTATCTTCATCGTTAAGATAGGTGACAGCCTTGTCTATTGCCCAAGTTGTGAAGGGACTAGTCGCCTGCTCGACCGACGATCCCACTGACCATCCAATGGCCCCTGCCGCAATCACTCCGGCGGCCGTTGCGCCAGCTCCCGCCGCCGCCGCGCTTACCCCTATCCCAACAACCGAGGCTTCTGTCGCTGTGATGACCCCTGCGGCTGTGGTGAGTGCTGTATAGGCGCCCGCAACCTTGATCCCCGCATCCGCAACCCCATCGTGTGCCACACTCGGGCTGCTCTCCTTCGCCGACGCGTCTCCGATCAACCCCTCCATCAGTCCAAGCCCGGCCGTCGCGTCACCATGCCGATCGCCGAACATCGAACCGGCCGAATCGTGGCCACCCATCACCTGCCCCGCCACTTCCGCTGCATGGTCTGCGGCGGGGTCGTCCCCTTCCCGGGCTGTTCCGAAACTGCTCCCCGCCGCCACTGCCGCGAGCTGATGGTCGTGCCCCGACGTGGCCCCCGATGCTGAAGCACCTGGCGCCGACGCGAAGACATCGAGCCCGCCCTTCAGGTCAGGCCGCGATGCATCGAGCTGTGACATGGCACCCGTGGCAGCCGCGTCCAGGTGGCCTCGTGCCGTGTTGAACCCGAAGGGATCGCGCCCCCCTTCCGAGGTCGTGCCCCCGCCACTGCCCGATTGCGATTCACCACCGCCGTCAGCCGGCAGATGCGGTCCCGTTGCCGCAGTTCCGCTGTCCCCCGACTGCGTCCCCGGCAGGTAAGGTACGGTGAGTTCTCCCGTGTGCTCGTCTCCGCCTGTGCCGGTCTTCAGTTTCGCCTCCGCCATACGCTCACGCATCGCCTCGGCGGCCGATTCGATCCCGCTCGTCTTCGAACTGGCCGCCGTCTTCGCCTCCGCTGTAGCCGCAGTCGTGCTACTCGAATTCAGGATTGCGGCGCTCGCCTTGAGGTCGGCTGCACCCGCCTTACCCGTCCCGGGACCCTGGTGGGTCACGTTCGGCTCACGGTCCTCGGCCTGGGCGTTCTCTGCGGCCTCCTTCACCGCACTGTCGTTCCGGATTGCCCTGGGGGTTGCGCTCTTGGAAAGTGGAGGAATGCGCTTCAGTGCCATTGCGAAGGTCGCCTTTCCCAAAAAGGATTGGTTAGAGTCCGCATGGGGTGCACCGGAAGGCAACGGTAGAACAGCTACATAGAGTACCCGATCCGGTCCTGGCCCCAACCTTCATTGCGCTGAGCATGACCGCCCCCGGTCACCCACGCAGATTGTCCCGGGCCACTGTCGTCTGGAGACGCATTGGACATGGAGTATCTCAATGCGCCCGGCCGCGGCGTGGCTCCCCACCCAACGTCCCGATTCACATCATGCTGGCAACGGGCCTCACCGTCGGCTTGCATCGATCACGATGCGGGTGCACTCGACGTGCATCGGGCGTTGACCTATGTTGGCGGAGCCGTGGATTGGAAGGCAGTCAGACCGCGGAACTCCCGGCGGAGGGTCGAACCTGCCGCCGCGGTGGAGATGTCGATGGTTCACCGAAATGCCCGGACTGAGACTACGTTGCGGCGGGGCCACATGAGGAACGAGCGCCGAACTGGCTGGCTACAAACTGGCCACAACTGATGAGGTTCGTAATCACGAAGCGGGAGCCGAAACCGGCTCCCGCGGATTCAAGTCATGTGGTAGCGCATAGGGGATTCGAACCCCTGATCTCCGCCTTGAGAGGGCGGTGTCCTAGGCCGCTAGACGAATGCGCCGTGTCCCTCAGCGTATCTCAGCACCCCCCTTTCATTCAAGGAATCGCGCCTTCGCCGTCGCCCAGACGGCGCGCGCCGCTCCTGCTCGTACTCCTGGCCCTTTTCGCTGCCTGGCCCTTCATCTCGGCCTGTACGGGCGGCTCCTCCAGGTCTGTCGGCACCACGACCGCGACCCCGGACGATGCCCCGCTTCCGGCCCTTACCGCCCTTCCGCCCGACCTCGAGCGGGTGCTCGATCGCGTCGCCGAACTGCGTGGTCTCCCCATACCGCAGGGTCTCCATGCTGGCTTCATCGCCCGCTCCCAGCTCCCCGCCCTTCTCCGCCATCTCACCACCGACGACGACCGCCGCGTCTTCGCCAACACGACAACCCTCTACCGGCTCCTCGGTCACCTGCGAAAAGACCAGGACTTCGAGTCCGTCTACAACGAGTTCACCGGCCAGGCAGTCATCGGCCTCTATTCCCCCCAGGACAAGGCACTCTGGATAGTCCACGGCGACAACGAGCCGCTGGAACTTGGCCACCTTCCCAAAGAAACGCTCTCAACCCTCGCCCACGAACTCACCCACGCCCTCCAGGACAGCAGCTTCGACCTGCTCGCTCACTCTCGGGACGTCGAGGACGATATCGACCGCTCCCTCGCCTACTCCGCCGTTGTCGAAGGCGACGCTGTCATCACCGAGCGTGCCTACGCCGGCAGGTATCTTGCCCTCCTCTCGCACCAGTCGATCATGGCTGCCTTCCAGGGGCCGCTTGCCGACGTCCCCGCATCACTCGCCCGCGAGTTCTACTTCCCCTACCAGGACGGGACAGCCTTCGTCGAAGCGGTGAAGAGCAAGGGCGGCCAGCAGGCTATCGATGCACTCCTCGCGGCTCCCCCGTCAGGTACTGCCATCATCCTCCATCCAGAGCTCATCACCGCCGGGTTCCAGCCCGCGAAGGTCACCCTCCCCGACCTTGCCACTGCCCTTGGGAGCGGCTGGACGAGGGAGTCCGGCGGCGCCCTCGGTGAATTCGGGTTGCGAAACTACCTCCAGCTCCGGCTCCCCGGCCTCGACGCATCTCGTGCCGCCACTGGCTGGGCTGGCGATCACTACGACGTCTACGCGAAGGGATCCAACTCTCTCGCGGTCTTCCGTATCCACTTTGCTACGCAGGACGATGCCACCGAATTCGCGGCCCAGCACGCCAAATTCCTTGCAGCCCAGCAGTCAGACCATCGCACGGTTGACGAAACGCTCGAGCTCACGGCCACGAATGACGGCAACACCACGATCCGTCTCGCGCAGGCCGGGCCTGATATCGTGTTCGTTATCGCCTCGAATGAAGATACCGCCCTCCGTGCAGCGCGCTCCCTCCATGGAGGTTGAGATGCGTCGCGCTTTCGTGGGCTATCCCACGATCGCCCCGGATCTCGTCAGCGCCGCTCGAAGGGAACCCACATCGAGGTCCGCAGGTGCCCGCCCTTGCTGTAGCGCGATGGCCGCCGCTGTTCCTGCCGCCTCACCCGTCGCGAAACACGACGGGATCTCCTTCGTCGCGTGGTGCGCCCGATGGTCGACCGAAATGCAGCGGCCCGCCGCGAGGTAGTTCCCAATCCCTGGCGCCAGTAACGATGCGTATGGGATTGCATACGTGGCCCCATACTTCGTCCAGTGCCCCGTAATCGCGATTGAGTCTGCAAATGACTGGTCCATGTCCTCCCGCGTCAGCACCCTTCGCCCCAGAAGCCGTCGTGATTCCGTGATCCCCAGCGTGGCCGCGAACTGTGCCAGCCAGGCTCGCTCGAATCCGGGGACCTCGCCGCGGAGCCGGTCGAGTTCTGCTCGCACGAGTCGCCGGCACTCCACCTCGGCGTACGTCAGGTCATCGGGGTTTGTAGGGTCGATGTCTCGCCCGATGCGCTCTGCCGCGCCCCACGGGTGCAGGTACCCGCCTCCATTTCCTGTCTGGTAGTACGAAAGCCGCTGCGGCGAGGCCTCGGCGGCATCCACGTCGACGTTCGCGGTTCGAAACCAGAGCCATGGGTGAATCCGCTCCGACGCAAATCCAACCCCTGCCTGCACGCCGATATCCAGGTCGCCCGTGGCATCGATGACCGCCCCACAGGCGATCGCCTCGCGCCCCGCTTTCGATTCGAAAACGACGTGCGTGATTCGCTCGCCGTCGCGAACCACGCCCACCGCCCAGCGATGAAACCGCAGGTCGATGCCAGCATCGAGCACCATCCGGTCGGCCTCAACCTTGAACTCCTCCGGGTCGTAGGCCACCGAATACCGGACGCAGTGCGGCCCGCTTCCCCACACCAATCCGAGACGCCGGTATTTCTCCACCAGCGCCAGATCGGGCGACCCCCATTCCTCTCGCGGAGGGAAGATACAGGCCCCCCGAGCTGCCAGCCGGTCGACCACCTCCTGGCAGAGCCCCGCGATAACCTGCTTGCCACGCCCGTCATCCAGCGTCAGCAACAGGATGATGAGCCCGTTCGTTGCAAGCCCGCCGAGGCTCCCATAGCGCTCCACGAGCATCGCCCGGGCCCCCGCCCGCCGCGCCGCGACAGCCGCCGCGATCCCGGCTGCCCCACCCCCCACCACGAGCACATCCGTCTCTGCGATGACGCGAGTCTGGCGCGCCGGCTCATCGATGTATGTCGTCATGGCGCGATTCTACGCGGACGAGCCGCACGCCTGCTCCGCTCACCACTTCGACCCGGAATTGTTGAGCACGCCCGCCCGATCGAAGATGGAGAAAACACCCCGGAGAGGCCACCAACGCAACTACCGAGTCCTTCCACGTTGACGCCAACGAACTCCTCGCAAAGGTCAGGCAGCTCCTCCACGAAGGCAACGTCCGGCGCATAGCCATCCGGCAGGACGGCCGTACCATCGCCGAGTTCCCGCTCACGGCCGGTGTCATCGGTGCGGCCTTCGCCCCCGTCCTCGTCGCTGTGGGCGCGATCGCCGCCGTCCTCACCGACTGCACGATCGTGATCGAACGCCGCGACCCGGAAACCGAACCCGAGGTACCCGCGTCTTCCCAATCCACGGAGCCCGAGGGCCATGCCTGAACCCGTTGTGATCACGCGCTGGAAACACGACGAAGCCCCCACCGACGCGACCCTCGAATCACGCCTCCGCCGTGATGGCCTCACTCCATCGTGGTGGTCCAATGACCCCAGCGACTATTACGCCCCGCACGAGCACGACTATCACAAGGTCCTCTACTGTGCCGCCGGCTCCATCACCTTCATCCTCACGCCAACGAGCGAACGCATCGAACTCCACCCCGGCGACCGGATGGACATGCCGCCCGGCTGGCCCCACGCCGCCATCGTTGGGCCCGAAGGCGTCCGCTGCGTCGAGGCCCAGAAGCCTGCAACCACTGCCTGAACGCCCGAACCTGCCCGAACAGAAAAGGGGTCCCACGAATGGGACCCCTTTCTCAATTGGTGAACTCGGCGGTTAGCGGGCGCGCCGCTTCCCGAGAGCCATCGTTGCAAGGCCAAGGCTCACAACCGCAAGCCCAAGCCCGGCGAGGACGATATTCATCCCGCCACCAGTGGTGCCACCGGTACCCGTCGACGGAGCCGCCGGAGTCGCACCCGGCGTCTTCTCGCCGTGGACCAGGTCGATCGTCGGCGTCGCCGTCGGAGTGGTCACCTCGACCGGCTGGGTCGCCGTCTTGGTCGGCTCCGTAGCAGTCGGCGTCGGAGTTACCGGCGTCGGGGTCGCGGTAACGGGTGTCGGAGTGGTCGTCACCGGCGTTGGCGTCGGAGTCGGGATGTACTCCGGCGGCGACCAGCGGGCGTTCGCGAAGAGAACCGTGTACACCTGGCCCGCGGTCGTCGCGTTGACAGCCACCGACGCCGGGTACCCGCCCGCCGGGGTGAAGGCGCCAACACCCTTGGAGTTGACGTTCTCGCTGACGATGTAGCTGTTGCAGAGCGGCAGGTTGGTGAAGCTCACGTTGCCGTTTGCATCGGTCACCGCCGACTGCGAGATGCTGCAGCCGCTGACGGTCACCGTCCAGCCAGCCCCGTTGCTCGTCACGAGCCCGTTCTGCTCGGTCTTGTGGACGTTGATGGTGACCGCGGGCTGGTTGTACACGCAGACCGTGTACGCCGGGCTCGTGGTGCTGATCGACTGGCTCGCGACCGAGCTCAGGTAGTTGCCATCGGGAGCCGGGCAACCCTGGCCGCCACCGCTGAGAACCTTGTAGCCGAGCAGCGTATAGCCACTGGCCGCATCCTCGGCCACCGAGAAGGTCGTCGACGGATGGTCAGTGTCCATCGAGATGGGGAACACCTGGCCCTGGCCGTCCTTGATGCTGAAGTTGCCGCCACCGTTGGCGTTGCTGTTGGGCGTGCTCACCGTGCCGGTGAACGGGTCCGTAGCCGACGGGAACTGGCTGACGATCTTCTTGATGACCGTCACCGACCCGGAGACTTCCTGCGGAGCGTTCCGGTAGTTGAGGACGCAGATGGTTGTGGTGCTATTGGCAGCAACCGTGATGTTGTTCGGGTCGAGTGCGGTCGCACCGGAAGGGCCCGTTGGGCAGACGCCGTCGGCGTTGCCGAGATAGAAGCCATCCTGCCGCCACTGGCCGTCGCCAGGGCTGAAGACCGTCCCCGACTGCTCGGTGATGGTGTGACCGGAGCCGGAGAGGATACCGGTGAACGTCTTCGACTGGCCGTTCTGGAGATTCCCCCAGGATGAGCCATCGAAGAGACCCGTGAATGCTGGGTTCTGGTCGTTCGGGGCGAGCGTCGAGCCGGGCTCAACGATCTTCTTGACGACGACCGTGCCCGTCAGGCGTTCGTTGGTGAAGGTCACCGTGCAGGTCTGGCCGGGGTTCACGGTGATAGTAGTGGTCGTTGAGGGGTCGCCGTTCACGTTCTCGATCGCTTGCGGGCCCGCAGCCTCGACATCGCCGTTGCAGGTGGACGAGACGTTCGTCGCGGCCCAAAGGCTCGTATCGAGTGCCTCGCTCACGGTCACCTGGCCGGCTTTGACCTCGACCGCGTTCCATTCGTCGTGGGTGGAGGTTCCCGTACCATTCAGGCTCGGGTTCTGTGACCCGTTGCCATCAGTGACGGTCACTGTCGGAGCCTGCTTCGTCCCCCCGTTCAGGACATAGTCCTTCTTGACGATGATGCGGCCCTTCTGGGAGGTATTGGTGATGCTGCAGGTCACGTTCCCGCCAGCGGGGACGTTCACCTCGTCGTTGCCGGTGAGGGCATCTGCCGGAATGCACGTCCAGCTGCCGGCCGTGTAGCCGGGCAGGTCGCTTTCGCTGATGGTGTGGCTACCCGGGTCTACTTCGTTCGAAGTACCCCAGGTCGTCTGGCTGCCATCGATCGACGGCGTGAAGTCGGATTGGCCGGCAGTCCCGCCATTCGTGTTGTCGACGATCTTGTTGAGTGTCAGGTGGCCCTTGGCCGGCACGTTGTAGGCCGTGCAGGTCACGCCGTTTGCTGACATTGCGGAGGAGCTGTAGAGCCACTCCCAGTTATCGTCGTTCTGGAAGTCGCCGGTGCACTTGAGGGCGCCAAAGCCGTAACCGGCCCCGGGCTGGAAGACCTCCTGCACGTACACCTGCTTGTCGCTGATGAGGTGCGAGATAACCGAGCTATTGAGCGGTACCGTTGTGGTACCGGCTGCCACCGGGATCGTCTGCAACAGCGTGCCGCCGGACCCGTTGCTCCGGTTGCTCGTCCAGAGCTCGAACTTCCACTCAGTCGCTGCCAGCTCGCAATCTTTGCCCTGCGACGTACCGAGGTCACCATTGCTCAGGCCACTCGGGCCGTCGGGCTTGCCGATGTCGTTCTGGCCACCGGCGCTGTTCCGCGGAACATCCGTGTAGGCCGGGCAGATGTACTTCGAGAACGTGGCGCTGATGGTCTTCGGAAGCGTCTTGTTGCGGAACACGACCTTGGTGACGTCGTTACCGACTACCGCCGTGTCGTTCTTGGAGCCGAATCCGTAAGCACTGTTTTGCGGGTATGCGGGATCGTCCCCGTTCCATGACCCTTCCCAACCGTACGTTGGAGGCCTGGCGCTCCATTCGGTCACAGTGACGTTGCCCTGGGGAACCGTCACCGTCGTGCAGACCTCGCTGCCATTGGTTCCAGCAGTCGTATCCGACGATGGCTCGTAGGCGACGAGTTCAACCGGGTCGTGGCCCGTCACGTTGAACTTGAACTTGCCACCCATCACGAACCCGTCGCCGTTTCCGACGACGACTTTGCAGATCTGGAGGCTGCGGCCGCAGAGTGCCGGATCACCCTGGAGGGTAATCGTCGGACCCACGGCGTTGACCACCGGCTGGGTCCCAATCTGCATCGTTGCAGTGTTGTTGAACACCTGGTCTTCGCACGTCCGGGCAATTGTCCCGGCTGGCTTGACGGTGAATGTCACGGTCGAGGAGTTCGTCTCTCCGGCCGGCATGGAGCAACTGACACCGTTGGATGACGTCAGTGCAGTTTCGAAAGCCGCGGGCGCGCTGTTCGGGTCGCAGTTCGCCCCGCCAGTAAACGCAGGCCCGCTCGACACCTTCACGTTTGAGTCCTTGATGACGACTGCCTGGTTCGCACCAGGAAGGTTCGAGGGGTTCGTCACCGTCACCGTCCAGGCGATGGCGCCGGGGTCTGTCACCGTGATCGGTGCGGTGCCGCCGTTCGGGAGGGTCTTGGTGATGTTCGGCTGCCCGCACAGTGCAGGAACGCCGTCGATTGTGTACTTGGTGGTTTCACCGCCGCCTACCGTGCCAATCGGATTGCCCGAGGCGGACGACCCGCGCCAGACCTGTGCGCTGTTGTTTACCGATTGCGGGAGGCACTGAGCTGTCGGCGCGGTCTTCTTGACCTTCACCGTTAGCACCTGGCCGGCATTTGCCGTGCATCCTGTACCATTCGTGAGATCTGCGCCTGTGGTGGCCGTGCACGTGCCGTTGGAGACGCTGACGAGGGTCGCCCCATCCTTGATAAAGACGTCGACGGAATCGCCGGTGTTGGCAGTGTTGTCGATCTTGATGTCCCAGTACGCAAAGCCACCCGAGATATCCTCAGTCGCCTTCACCTTCGATACGCCCGGATTGGAGATGGCCACGAACTTGTTGAGCACGCAAACGACCTTCGTCGTGTCCTGTGCGACCGTCACCTGGTTCGTGGACGGCGAGTACCCGCTCTCATCTGTTGAGCACGCGGTCGTCGAATCCACGACCTTGTACCCGACGAGCACGATTTTCCCGCCGGTCACGGCCTTCGGCATCCCGGTTTCGGTGACCGTGTAGGTACCGCTTGGAACGGAGCTGAAGGTCTGTCCATTCCCCGTGTCAGGTACCGACCATGTCGACGCTGACCCAATCGCGGGCGAGATCGTCCCGCTATACGGCCCGTTACCAGTTGTGATGCCCTTCCCGACCTTGTACACGATAAGCGAGCCATCAACCGGGCAATCAGTGACGTTCACCGTCGCCGGCCCTGCTGTAGCACTCGGCTTGCCGGTCTTCGAAACCGTCACCAGTGGGTTCGTGATGGGCTCACATGCGGCACCAGCCGTCGAGGCCTTCACGGTGATTTCGACCTTCCCGGGGTTCGCTACCGTACCGGCCGGGATACTCAGACTTGTGCAGGTTAGCTTCTGGGAAGCATCGATTGAACAGCCACTCACCGACGGGCTGATCGACCACGAGAACCCGTCCGGCAGCTGATCCACGAGCCCCCATCCCGTCGCGTCGGGAGCACCCGAGTTCGTCACGGTGATCTTGAACTGTGCGTCCTGGCCCTGCTTCACGCTCGTGTTCACAGCCGCCTTCTGGACATTCACAACAGGTGCCGTAAACGTCAGTTTCGCGTACACACAGGCCATGTTCGTAGCCTGTTCCTTCGTATAGAAATACGTCACTTCGCCTGGTAGCGAACTGCCATCTGCCGGGCAGTTCCCGCTTGCCAGTGGCTTGAAGCCTGTGAATTCGAGCTTATAGAGATTGTCACCCACCTGGAATTGCTGGTCGGAGAGGTCTGGCAACCCTACCCGGTCAGCACAACCATTACTGTTATCGGCACTTTGATATGCACATGGATTCGCATCATTTGGCGTCTCATCATGCGTGAAATAGACGCTAAGGTTCACCGTCTGTACGGGGTCATTGAACACGAGGGGGAGGCTGAGTGTAGCCCCCTTCATCGCTGCGAAGTTCCCGGAAATCGTATTATTGAAGTGCGTAAACTTCCCAAGCAGGAAACTCTCCCCCGCTGTGAATGTCACCGCCGGACCACCATCCCAGCGGTACCCGCTCTGGTCGCTTCGGTTCAAACAGCCGCCAAAGGAATTCTTTCCCCATCGGATCTCATTGGTGCCGGTACCATTCAGGCATTCCGCACCGTTTGCAGATGCCCAGGTACCGCTCGCACTCGAGAGACCCAGCGCTTTTGCCGAATCCTGGCGGAGCATCACCCCGGCGAGGACCGCCACCATCACGGCAAGCAGGCCCAGCACGGCGAGGCCGCCCTGCCTCCGTTTCGATTTTCCATAGAGTGCTAGTGTCATGTGCCCTGGTTCTCCCTTCTTGCCGGGCCCGCGCCCGGCCACCGGGGGATACCTGCAATATCCCCGTCTCTGGCCCCGCTCGCTCTCTGACCAGGATGCGAGAGGACCGCCCCATTGGCTCCACCCCCCTGCAACTTTCGCTGCAAGTGAGTGAATCACCAGTGTACAGTACGGGATCTCCCTACTTGAAATCCATTAGAATCACGTTAGGGGGCCGTTTGGCCCCCAACAACTATGTGCAATCCTGGCCCGCTTTCCTCTCCCCCAGGCCCCCGCTCCGCTGGCGCCGCACCTGCCTTCGCGTAGAATGCGGCCCACATCGAGATCCCGCCATCCAGGAGGAGACAACATGCCCACAGGTCCGCTCGCCGGAATCAAGGTCCTCGAGTTCACCCAGATTATCGCTGGCCCGTTTTGCGGGATGCACCTCGCCGATATGGGCGCCCAGGTCACCAAGTTCGAACCGATCGAGGGTGAAACCTGGCGCCTCACCGGCGAACTCATCCCCAAGGAATCACGCGTCTTCATGAGCCTCAACCGCGGCAAGCGCGGCGTCGCCATCGATATGGCCCGCCCCGAGGCCCAGGAGGCAATCCTCCGCCTCGCCAAAGACGCCGATGTCGCCGTCATCAATTACCGCCCGGGCGTCGCCGAGCAGCTCGGCCTCGATTACGAAACCCTGAGCGCAGTCAACCCCCGCCTCATCTACTGCGAAAACACCGCTTTCGGGCGCAAGGGCCCCCTCGCCCAGCGCGGCGGATACGATCTCATCGTCCAGGCGCTCAGCGGGCTCATGGCCGGCGAAGCGAAGATGCAGGGCGATGTCCCCACCTACATCTATCCCGCCGTCGCCGACTACGCGACCGGTATCCAGATGGCGAACTCCATCTGCGCCGCCCTCTACTGGCGCGAGAAAACCGGCAAGGGCCAGCGCATCGAATGTACCCTCCTCGGCACGGCCATGGCGATGCAAACCAGCCAGTTCACGTGGATCGACGCCTGGGATGACGACATCCTCAACCCCATGCTTCAGGGCATCACCGATGCTCGCAAAGAGCTCAAGTCGTTCTCGGAACAGGTCGCCATCCACAACACCTTCCGCCCTGCCGCCGGCGGCAACATCTACTACCGCGTCTACCAGACGGCCGATGGCTTCATCGCCGTTGGCGCCCTCAGCACACCGCTCCGCGTCAAGGTGCTCGCCGCCACGGGGCTGGTCGACCCTCGCTTCAAGGAAGATGGCACCTTCGAGCTCGACCCGTCCGGCTGGGAGATCGCCGGTCCACAGCTCGTCGCCGAAGCGGAAGCCCTCTTCCGCACGAGAACGACCGCCGATTGGGGCGAACGGTTCCAGGCCCACGGCGTCCCGGCCGGACCGGTCTTCTTTGTCGAAGAGCTGTTCGGCCACCCGCAGGTGCTCGAAAACGGCCTCCAGATGGAGATGGACCACGAGCTCCTCGGCCACCTCAAGATGGTTGGCCCGCCCTTCCGCATGTCCGAAACGCCCCTCACCCCGCAGGGTCCCAGCCCTGTCCTGGGCGCCGACACCGACACGGTCCTTGCCGAAGCCGGCTACTCCCCCGAGGAGATCGCCACCCTGCGCGAGACCGGGGTCATCCGCTAGCCTCGGCCGGTTCTGCCTCGTGCCCGCCCGGTGCTCGCCGCCGGAAGGGTACGAGGGCTGCGGACTCCGCCCACCAGTGTCCGCTGCGGAGTTCGCCCGCCTGCACAACGGCCAGCGCGATCTGGGGGAGTTGAAGCTCGCTTCGATAACAGAGGTAGCGCGGCTCCCACACCGGTTTCCATTTCGATTTGAATGCACGAAGCCCCTGGAAATTGAATGCGCGGCCGCCATGGATATAAAGGATGCGTAGTGCGCGCTCCACGATACCCGTGCCTTCGATGTTGGCAAGCGGCGCCAGGCCCAGCGCGAGCGTCTCGCATCCCTCCTCACGGTACTGCTCGGCGAGTGCCACAATCAGGAGGTCCATCACCCCTTCGGGTGCATCCGGGCGCCGGCGCATCAGGTCGAAGTTGCCGGCCTTGCTTCGGTAGCCGGGAATCGGGTTAACGAAAGCCTCGATCCGCCCGGCCGGCGATGTAACAACGACGACGCCCGTCTCGCGCAGGTAACGCCGGTCGAAAAGGCCGAGGGTGAACGTACGCTCCCGGTGGCCGCCGTCGGCGAGCCAGGCGTCCGAAACCTCCTCGAGTTCATCCATCAGCGGCCCATCGATTTCACTCAGCCTGTCGATCCGGTAACCATCTCGTTCGAGCCGGTTCGTGACGTTCCGGATGTGCTTGAAGCTTTTCCCCGAAAGCGAGAATCCCGGTAGCGGGATCAATGCCTCTTCCCCGATCTTCAGCGCATTGAGTCCGCACTCGCGCAGCAGTTCACAGCCCGTACCTGTTACCTGGTGATACGCGAATGCCCAGCCGTTCAGGTCGCAGAACTCCGCAAATTCCTGTGCCAGTGTGATGCACGACGCACGTTTACCAATGGGCTCACCGAGCACAACTGCTGTGTGCCCCACCACCTTGTAACCGATGAACGCCTCCCCATCGTCTGCGAAGAAGTAGTCCTTGTCATCGAGGAGGTGGAAATAGGCAAGGGTATTGGTCGCATATTGTTCGAGCAGCCGCCGGACGTGATCTCGTTCCGTGCCAGATACGAGTTGCCGATGAACCACGGGATGGAGCAGGTGCCATGCCGCGATCCCCAGCACGAGGAGCGCCATCACTCGTACAGAATCGATGAACCATGCCCCGTGCCGCGTCTCGGGTGCTACCGTCGTTGCGGGCAAGATCAGCATCGCCCGGAGTGCGTTGCCCAGTGCGTCGAGAATATTCGTGCGCTCGACAAACTCGTAGTCGAGGAAGTACATCCCGATGACTCCCCAGAGGAAGACGCCGAGTTCGCCGAACACCAGCCACGCAACCCCGCGGCGGGCACGAAGCGGGTCGCTTCGCGCGCGGAACAACCGTGCCGTCACCACGAGCAACAGCCCTGCCGCTATCGTCGCACCCGAGCCGATGACGTCGGTTCGCTTCAAGGGGTGGGCCACCAGCGATACCAGGACTGCAGCCATGGCTATGTTCCATGCCTGGCGTTTCCCATGGCGCAGACCTGGCGCCACCGAGATGAGCGCAAGGCCGGCCGCCAGCAAGACGTAGCGCGCACCGGCCACCGCGACGTATGGAATCTGGTGCCGCACTGGTCCCGCATGAATCAATGGGTGACGAAAGAGCGTGAGTGCGACATCGAGCAGCCCCAACAAGAGGACGATTACTGCGACGGCGTTCCGGCGGCCACGGCCAGGCATTCCTGGCGGACCGCTCATGCCGGGCCCTTCTTCCTCGCCAGTTGCTGGGCAGCGTAGCCTCCTATGGCGAACGGCACCCAGACTTCGAACAGGCGGTAGGTGATGACTGCGACAGCAGCCGTGGCACCGGGCACCCCGTATGCGGTGAAGGTCGCCCCGAGCGATGCCTCGGCGAAGCCGATACCCGCTGGAAGCACACCGATGATCGAGAAGAGCACCGAGAGCGCGTAAGCCACGACGGGTGCCTGCATGCTTGTCCATTCCCCGAACATCGCAAGTACTGTCCAGATCGTCGCGACCCCAAGAACCTCAACGAGGAGTGCGTGTACCGCCGGCACGATCATCCGGCGAGGCTGGTTGATCAGCAGATGGATTGCCTCGAAGAGTTCATCGGCCCCGCTGTCGTCCGGCTCGGGTCGGTTTGCCGCCCCTCTGCCAAATGCACGCATCACCCGCCATCTCGCTTCCGGCGGGATCCGGTGCAGCGTCCGCAGAGCCGCCCGGCTGCGTATCCCCACTGCAAAAGCGACTCCCTGCACTCCCACATATATCGCGAAGATGGCGGAAGCTGCGACGTCGATACCCGTCAATTGGCCGTCCAGCCAGACGACCACAAGCGCGATGAGCAGCGTGAGTGCGAAGGCAAGGTGACCCAACTGGCCGGCCAGCAGGTATGAGGTAATCACGAGCCCTCGTGGCTGCCCGCGCCGGTTAGCGTCCTGAATGAAGAGAGCAATCCCGCCCATCCCTCCTGACTTGGCGACCATGTTCACGAACGTGCTCCCCGCTGTGAGCCAGGCCATCGAGTGGAACGGGATGTCGAGCCCCACCGCCCGATACGTCGCACGGTGAAAGGCAGCCATGTTCAACAGCCAGAGCCCCGTCAGGGCTACTGCGAGCCCGAACAGGGGCAGGTTCGCATAACGCACTGCATCCCATGCTGCCGGGACCTCGGAACGATTCGCCCACGCAAACACGCCCCCGAGCATGACCACGAGACCGATGCCGCCAACCTGGAGCACCCGCCCTGCTGACGGAGTTAGTCGTGGCGCCTGCGTCGATGCGTGCCCACTCATGCCTCCATTCTCGGTCTCCACTCGTTGCCGTCGAGCGCTCAGCGGCCTGTTTCCGTGCTCACGGAACCACATTGGGGGGCATCCCAGCGGCCGGCAATTGCTTTGCCTTAACGCTCGCTGGTGCCATAGTTCGCCCCGACTTATCAGTCGGGAGAACATGTAGATGCGGATTACCTGGATACCGGCGGCGGCGGCGCTCATCGCGGTCGCTGGCCTGAGCCTGGTCGCTGCGGCCTGCGGCGACGACGACAACACTACCTCGACATCGGGCGGCGGGAAGCTCACCGCTGCCACCGTCGACTGCAAGGATCTTGGCCTCACCGCCCCGGCTCGCATCAAGAGTGCCGGCAAGCTCGTGGTCGCCTCGGATCTCAGCTATGCGCCCGTCGACTTCACGAAAGAGGGCGGCAGCGACCCCATCGGGCTGGATGCCGATATCGCCAACTGCGTCGCCGCTGCCTGGGGCGTCAAGGCCCAGATCAACAACACCCCCTTCGATGCCATCATCCCCGCCCTCACGAGCAAGCAGGCCGACATCATCATGTCTGCCATGAGCGTCACCGATGAGCGTCAGAAGCAGGTCGACTTTGTCGAGTACTTCAACGCCGGGTCGGGCATCCTCGTCAAGGAGAGCAACCCCGGCAAGATCAATTCGGTCGCCGACCTCTGCGGAAAGAAGGTCGCCATCCAGCTCGGCACGATCCAGGTCGACCAGGCCAAGGCCCAGAACGAAAAATGCCTCCAGAAGATCGATGTCCAGACGTTCGAGCAGAACACCGACACCATCCAGGCAGTAGCCTCGGGCCGCGCCGATGCCGCCCTCATGGACTACCCGGTCGCCGTTTACGCCGAAAAGACCGTCAAGGGCACGAAGCGCGTCGGCGACCAGTTCGAATCTGGGCCCTACGGCATCGCCGTCCGTAAAGACGACTCCGAAGTGAGTACGGGCCTCAAAGCCGCCATCAAGGCCATGACGGACAAGGGCAAGATGGACACCATCCTCAAGTACTGGGACCTCGAGGCCGGCAAGTTGAAGTAGCACGGTGAATGCGGAGGCGCCTTCGAGGCGCCTCCCGTTCGCCCGGAGGCGGTCATGGGGCTCTTCCTTGCGGCCGGTAGCGTCGATTGGGGCTACATCGGCAGCCATCTTTTCTCGCGCATCGTCTTCGAGGGCATGTGGCTCACCATCCAGCTCTCGGTTCTCGGCACGGCCATCGGCATCGTCCTCGGCACGCTCTTCGCCCTCATGCGGCTGAGCAAGGTGCTGCCCCTCAAGTGGTTGGCACTCGGCTACATCTGGTTCTTTCGCGGCACCCCGCTCATCGTGCAGATCGTTTTCTGGTATTTCGCCCTCCCCCAGGCCTGGCCCGATTGGATGCCGTGGAACGGCCAGATGACGGCCTTCCAGACTGGCGTCCTCGCGCTCGCCATCAACGAGGGTGCCTACATGACCGAGATCATGCGCGCGGGTATCCAGAGTGTTGACCCCGGTCAGATGGAGGCTGCCAAGAGCCTGGGAATGACGTATCCGCTCTCGATGCGCCGCATCATCCTTCCCCAGGCGATGCGTGTCGTCATTCCGCCCACTGGCAACGAGTTCATCGCCATGCTCAAGAACTCGTCTCTCGTCTCCGTCATCAGTGTGAGCGAGCTCTTTCTGGTTGCGAAGCTCCAGTACTCGTCGACCCTTCTCTACTTCGAGTGGCTCATCATCGCCTCGCTCTGGTACCTCGCGCTCACCACCGTCGCCAGCATCGTCCAGGCCTGGCTCGAGAACCGATACCGGCAGGGCACCTACGGGCCAACCGAATCGGTGTTCAGCCGCACACGCCGCCCCAACTGGCTTCGCGGCAAGAACCTGGCGCACTGAGTTGCGAGTTGCGAGTTGCGAGTAATTTGAATCGATGACGAAGATTTCGCGGCTTGAGGAGTTAGTGGCATTGCAGAAGGCTCGAGAGCTATGCCGTGAGGTGTATCGGGCCACTCGCACCCCCCGCGTCCGCGAGGACCTCGACCTCGAGCGGCAAATCCGGCGTGCTGCAGTTTCAACCCTCTCCAACATCGCCGAGGGATTTGAGCGATCATCGCCTGCCGAATTCGCCCGGTTCCTCGCAATCGCAAGAGGATCTCGTGGAGAAGTCCGTGCCCAACTCCACGTTGCCGTCGATGAGGGCTACCTCATCCCCGGCGAGTTCGAGGCACTCAATGGCATGGCGGAAGAGACTGGCCGCATCATTGCTGGCTTGCGCCACTCAGTCCGCCCACACTCGGAGACGGATCAGCGACCATGACGCGAGACGCGCATCTCACAACTCGTAACTCGCAACTCCTGGACGTTATTGACGTCCAGAAGCGCTTCGGCCACGTTGAGGTCCTCCGTGGTATTTCCATGACTGTTGTAGCCGGCGAGGTCGTGGCTATCCTTGGGCCTTCCGGCTCAGGGAAGTCGACCCTCCTCCGTTGCATCAACCACCTCGAGAAGATTGACGGCGGCCGCATCTACTTCCAGGGACGCCTCGTTGGCTACACCGAGGCCGGCGGCAAACTTCGCTCCCAGCGTGAGTCCGACGTCGCAAAGGTCCGTCGCGAGATGGGCATGGTCTTCCAGCGCTTCAATCTCTTTCCCCATCTTTCAGCCCTTGGCAATGTCATGGAAGCCCCGGCCCAGGTGCTCAAACTACCCAGGGAACAGGCTCATGAGCGTGCTGTCGCCATGCTCACCCGTGTAGGCCTCGCCTCGAAGCTCGATGCCTTCCCGGGTCAGCTATCCGGTGGCCAGCAACAGCGTGTAGCCATCGCCCGGGCACTCGCCATGAATCCGAAGCTCATGATGTTCGATGAAGCCACCAGCGCCCTCGACCCCGAACTCGTAGGTGAAGTCCTCGCCGTGATGCGCGATCTCGCAGCCGAAGGTATGACCATGCTCGCCGTCACTCACGAGATGGGCTTTGCCCGAGAGGCCGCACACCGCGTGGTGTTCATGGACGAAGGTATCATCCAGGAGGAGGGGACGCCCGCCGAGTTCTTCGGCGCACCAAGGACCGAGCGCGCTCGGAACTTCCTCCGGCGTGTCACTGGCGACCATTAATCCGCCGCCCGCGTGCACTTCCGGTCTCGGCCAGCGCTCGCACGCTTTCTCCCAGTTGGCGCCAATCCGCCACCTGGTCCTCCCGGCTCCGGTGGAGTTCAGCCTGCCGCCCTGGATGATAGAGCACGCCCAGCATGGTCCCTCGCCACGGTACGACGCATGCCACATGACCACGGAGCGATAACCCATGAGGCTCAAGCACCCCGAGTGAATCGAGTGCCACCCGGCCCAGCGCCACCACGAGCTGTGGCCGCACCAGGTCAATCGTCTCCGCGAGATACGACCGGCACCGCTGCACCTCCGATGCCAGGGGCCGCCGGTTCCTTCCGCGGCTGTCCAGGGGCAGGCACAACACGGCGTTCGTAATGAACACGTCGTCCCGGCGTAATCCTGCCTCCCCGAGCAACGCCTCGAACCGACGGCCCGACTCGTCTCCCGAAAATGGCACTCCCGTCCGGCCCGCTCCGATCCGCCCCGGTGCCTCGCCGACGAACATCACCGCCGCATCGACCGGGCCATTGCTCGCACCGAAGATGGCGCTCCCTGGCCTTACTCCACGGCATTGCCTGCACGCTGCCGCACGTTCGAACAGATCCACATATCGAGCGTACCGCACGCCCCGCGGCTCTGAGACTCGCGGCGGCGTATGCTTCCGTCCGTGCGGTACCGTGGTGCGCTTGGGTTGCTCGCGTTCTGGGCCGTGGGGCTCGTTGTCCTCCGCCAGACCATGATCCCGGCGCAGGTCTGCCCACCCGTCGATTCGGCGTCCCTCCTGGCGACCGCCCGGGCCGCGGCTGGCTGGGTTGAGCGAGCACAGAAGCCCGACGGCAGCTACCTCTACGAGTGGAACACGGCGACTGACGTGGAATCATCCGATTACAACGCTGTCCGCCACGCCGGTGTCACGATGGGTCTCTACATGCTCGCTGCCGAAGCTGGCGACGCGAGCGGCATCCCCACTGCTGACCGTGCGACCGGGTGGATGGAAGACCATCTCATCCGTCACGACGACTGGGCAGCCCTCCGTGACCCCACTGATGGCCGCATCGAGCTCGGCTCGGTCGCGCTCATGCTCGCCGGCCTCGAACAGCGCCGCATCGCGACCGATGACGCACGCTACGACCCGCTCATGCACGAACTCGCGCGCTTCATCCTCCTCATGCAACAGGACGATGGCAGCTTCCTCCTCTCCTGGGATCCGGTAACCGGGAAGCCCAACCCGTTCGAGCGTTCGAAGTACGCGACTGGCGAGGCGTTCTGGGCGCTCACGCTCATGCACCGCCTCTTCCCGAACGAGAGCTGGGACAGGCCCGCCCGAAAGGTCGCCGACTACCTCTCGTTCAATCGCGACCGCGTCGAAAACCAGAAATTCCCACCCTGGGCCGACCAGTGGGCCGCGTATGGCCTCGGCGAGATGGCCAGTTGGCCCCCGACCGATTCCAATATCGCCTACGCACGTACCCTCGCCGAACGCTTCGGCTTCCTCGTCCGTGTCGAATCCGGGCGGGGCAATTCCTGGTGGTCGGATATCCTCCGCGGTCCCCGGGCTCGTGGCGCCGGCATGGGGACCTGGATTGAGGGCCTCGACTCACTCTGGCGCCTCGCCTCCATCGATCCCCGGATGGCCGACATGAAAGACGCTATCGGCGATCGCGCCATTTGCGGTGCCGGAATGCTCGCCGCCCGCCAGGTTACGAAGTCGCAGGCAGCATCCTCACCACGTCCTGGCTTGAGTGAAGGAGCATGGTTTGCGGACAACGTAACGCGCATGGACGACCAGCAACACTCCCTTTCCGCCACCCTTCGTGCCCGCGACATCATCGATGAACGGAAAGACAAACGATGAACGACTTCCTTCGCCTGGTTGTGATCTTCTTTGCAGCGGTCAACCCTGCAGCAGTCGCGGCATCGTTCAGCCGCCTCCAGCAGCCGGGCAACCATCACCTCCGTTTCAGGCTCCCCATCGTGGGCGCTGTCATTGCTCTTGTCCTCTTTGCCCTCACTTGCTGGAGTGCGCCCCACCTTCTCGATTGGCTCGATATCGCCCCGGAATCGTTTCGCGTCGCCGCCGGAATCGGCATGGCCACGATGGGCGTCCTCGCCATCTGGTTCGGCGCTATCACCACCGATACCGACCACATCGACCTCCGGGGCGCGGCCTTTCCGCTTGCGATTCCCTTGTTCGCTGGCCCCGCCGGCCTCATGGCTGCCGTCAGCTACGGTGCCGATGATGGCTTCGGCCGCGCGTTCGGAGCAGTGACGGTCATCGTCATCGCAACAGGCGTACTCCTGTGCGCCCGCCTCGAGCGTGCCCGGGCTCCACTCGGTGGCACGGCGCGTATCACGGGCGCACTCCTCGTGGCGGTTGCAGCGGGTCTCATCGTCAGCGGTATCAGGGACATCTGATCCATGCCACTTCGAAACCGGGTCACTCCCTCTGGTGAGATCGTGGCCACGCCCGAACGCGGCCTCTTCCTCGGCAACCGTGGCTGCATTCACGACGATTCTGGCAATCTCCGTCCACGTCATTGGCAGGTGGAACGCTGGATCGCCTGCCTGCTCGAGTTCAAGGGACGCCGCCAACAGCTCTTTCGGCCGGGCTATTACACCCACCTCTTTTTCCTCGACGAGGCGACGGCACTTGCAGCCGGGCATCGCCCCTGCGCCGAATGCCGCCGCTCCGAATTCGATGCCTTCCTCCGCCTCTGGGAGCGTGTGAATCCCCGGTCACCTGCGCCCGGCGACAGGCTCCGTGCGCCCGAGGTTGATCGCATCCTCCATGCCGAACGCCTCACTCCGGAGGGGCAGAAACGCACTCACCGCGCTCTCCTCGGTGATCTCCCCGATGGTGTATTCCTTGCCCTCGCCGATAGCATGCCGTACATGCTCTGGCATGGGGCACTCCGCGCCTGGTCGCCCGGAGGCTACACCACTATCCTCCGCAGGCTCGACCCACGGGCCGAGGTGAACGTACTCACACCACCGGCGATCATTCGTGTCATCGCCGCCGGTTATGCGCCTATCGTCCATTCAACCGCGGCGGGTTAGGGACCTTCGGCCCCCGTGCTCCCCACGACTGCCCGTATCCCGAGGCGGTATTATCGGGAAACATCGAGCTTCGAGGAGGTGTCCGATGCCAGCAATGCCGCACGAACGTGTTGTCCGCGTGACTCAGCGGTCTGGCATCTGGCTGGCCTGGACGGACCACGAGGAGATCAAATGGTTCGAGTCTGAGGCCGAGGCGGTCCAGTGGGCCATGCTCTGGGCCTTCGCCGAACGCCCCGCCAGGGCCGAACTCCTGAATGCCGAGGAAGAGACCCGCGAGATCCTCGTCCAGTACTCCGCCTGAGACTCCACCTGCTCTACCATATTTTTCCGAGCGTGATTCGATTCCTTGCTGCAGAATAGGGCGATCTCCCGAGGAGTAGCCCCATTGCCTAATTCGCTGTCCTGTGTAAAGACCGGTCCGCACCAGGTGGCCATGACCACCATCCCCTACCCCGATCAGCCGGGACCGGGCCAGGCCCTCGTTCGCACCACCCTCAGCACCATCTGCGGGAGCGACATGCATTTCGTCGATGAGATGCCCATTCCGGGCGGTGTCCCCATGGGCCACGAGGCAGTCGGTATCGTCGAGGCCGTCGGGGCTGGCGTCACTGCCTTCAAGGCCGGCGACCGGGTCGTTACCAGCTGCCTCCTCTGCTGTGGTGTCTGTGCCCGCTGCATGGACGGCGACCACCAGGTGTGCGAAACGTTCAATGCTCCCGCCAACCTGCTCTTCGGTGCACAGGGCGAGTTCTTCCTCGTCAATGGCGCCCAGACGAGCATGGCGAAGGTCCCGGACAACCTCACCGACGAGCAGGTCCTTTTCGCCACCGACATCATGTCCACCGGCTTTGCCGCCATTGAACGCGGCGGTATTCGCCCCGGCGACACCGTCGCTATCTTTGCCCAGGGCCCCGTCGGCCTCTGTGCCACGGCCGGTGCTCGCGCCCTTGGTGCGGGCACCATCATTACCGTGGAGTCCATCCCCGAGCGTGTTGCAATGTCGAAGCGGCTCGGCGCCGATGTCGTCGTCGAACCCTCCGAGGCGGTTGCGAAGATCATGCAACTCACCAACAACAAGGGTGTCGACATCGCCGTCGAGGCTCTCGGTAACCAGGCTACGTTCGAAAACGCCTGTGCCGTCGCACGTCTTGGAGGCACCGTCAGTTCAGTCGGCGTCTATGGCGCCTTCCCTGTCCTCAACCTCCCCACGAGCGGGTCATTCATCCACCGCCGGCTTGTCACCACGCTCTGCCCTGTTGGCACGGACCGCATGAACCGTCTCATGGGGCTCATCGCAGGCGGCAAGGTCGATCTCACACCCCTCTTCACGCACTCGATGAAGCTCAGTGAGACGCCGGCCGGTTATGACCTGTTCCGCAATAAGACGGGTGGTGTCCTCAAGATCGCACTCCGCCCGTAACCCGCCATCTCTAACGGGTTGCACCGGCTGCCAGAGAATCGATGAGGGATTCCTCGCTGCAACCGGGGCCCCAATATTGGGGCCCCGGTTGCAGCCGATTGGCCAGCCGCAATCACTATGTTCTCGAGAAGCGCCGTTTCCGAAAGCGTGGGTGAGTCAGTCGTCGACACTCTCGGGCGGGGAATCAGTCTCGAGCCGGGCGATAGTCCGCTATGGCCGGTTCACGCTCCGCGGTCACGATCCCTTCTACTTAAATATGCCTTCAACAGAGATTTCAGTCCCCGGACTCAAACCCGTTCGCCAGGGCACGCGGGCAGACTCACGGCAGGGCTGGGGCGAACCACTTCGCTGCACGGCTGTTTCGCGGGCTGGCCATCCCCGGGGCCCATTCGCACCACGGTGGCGTTTTCTGCCAACGCCTCGTTCAGCGGAGCGAGTGATGCGCAGGCCGCGCGGCGTTGCGGACTCAGGGCCACTGTCCTATCGCTGTCGCTCCAACCACGTATCGATCAGCCGCCGCGCAATCGACATCCGTCCGGGGATGTTTGGCAGGGAATCCGCTCTAAACCACTTCGCATCCACAATCTCGTTCGGATCGATCTCGATCTCGCCGCTTGCCCACGTTGCGTGGAATCCGATCATCAATTGGTGCGGGAACGGCCATGGCTGACTCCCCATGTATCGGATATCTCCCACCTGTACTCCCACCTCTTCGCGGATCTCCCGGGCAACGCACTCTTCCAGGTTTTCGCCGGGCTCCACGAAACCGGCGAGCGTGCTGTACATCGGATTCGCGCCGAACGTGCGTCCACGTGCCAGCAGGACCTCGTCCTCCCGCTCAACGAGCGTGATGACCGCCGGCGCCAGCCGCGGAAAGGCCAGCATCCCGCACGAAGGGCACTTGCGCGCACGCTCTCCCGGCGCATCCTCCGTCGGCGTCCCACACCGCCCGCAGAACCGGTTGGTCCGGTGCCATTCCGCCACCTGGATGGCTCGCCCTGCGAGGGCCCACGTCTGTTCATCCGTATTTGGGAAGAGGCTGAACAGGTTCTCGTGCCGGTATCCGTCCGGGTCGTCTCCCGGCGAATCGACTCCCGCCGCCCATACAGGCGTCCCATCGAGCAATCCCAGGAAGTGCTCGTGGTCGACTACCAGCCCCAGGTCGCTGGGGTGCACCGCACGCAGCGGCTCGAGCCCCTCGTCGCCCGGTGTGACAAGGACGGTGTTTCGGCCAACGCAGAACCAGATCCCCTGCTGGCCAGAAGCATGTTCAGGCGCGGTGATGAGTGATTGAAAAACATGGTGAGGCACAAACCGGAGCGTGTCTCAATTTCTCGCGCCCGTCAATGCCAGCCCGGTTACCTACGTCAGCACTGCGGCCGCAGGCTGCGCTGGCGAAGCGTCGCCAGTGGCACCCCCGCACCGAGCCGGCGAATGACGATCAGGGCGATGAGTGTGTCCATCTCGCGCCGTGACCGTGCGCCGGCGTGCTTCTCCTCAGAGAAACGCCCCATCTCACATCGTGTGGAACCCGAACGTAAGTGCCCTGGTCTCCGCAGGGTCTGTGCAAGAGCAGACAAACTGGACCGGAGGGCCGCAACCATTGCGTCGGTGGCCGCACCGTGTCGAGCCATTCGGTCGAGGAGATGCGGCTCGAAAGCGAACTCGCTCGTGGCATACACAAAAGCGAGAGAAGGGACAGCGAATCGCTGTCCCTTCTCTCCGGTCCGCCCCTTTGTGAGCGCTACTTCTGCAGCACGTTCAGTGTGCAGGCCGACCCGAGACCGATCACATGTGCCATCCCGATCTTCGAGCCCTCAACCTGCCGGGCACCCGCCTGGCCACGCAGGTGCCAGACGATCTCGGCGATGTTCGCCACGCCTGTAGCGCCCAGCGGGTGCCCCTTCGAAAGGAGGCCACCAGACGCGTTGACGACGGTCTTCGTCTTCGGCTGGTACGTCTTGTCCTGGAAGGGCGCGACGTCCTCCTGGTACTTCGTTGGGATCTTGTTGCCCAGCCACGGAGCACCACTGGCGATGTGCATCGCGGCCTCACCGTCGCCGCACAGCCCAAGGTTCTCGTAGTGCAGCAGTTCGGCCGTGGCGAAGCAGTCGTGCAGCTCGACCTGGTCCAGGTCGGCCGGGCCAATACCCGCCGTCTCGTATGCGATCTTCGCTGCGTTCCGCGTGAGCGTGTTGATGTCCGGGAGGGTCAGGTCGCGGTCCGTGTACGGATCGCTCGTCAGGACGCTCGCCGCCACCTTGATCGGCTGCGTCGTGAACTGGCGTGCCTTGTCCATCGAACAGAGGATCGCTGCCGCCGCACCATCGCCCGTGGGGCAACACATGAGCAGCGTGTTCGGGTAGGCAATTCCGCGTCCGCTCATCACCTCGTCCAGCGGCGATTCCTTCTGGTACTGGGCCAGCGGGTTCATCGTGCTGTGGTAGTGATTCTTTACCGAAGCGAGTGCGAAGTGCTCCTGCTTCGTCCCGTATTTCCGCATGTGCTCGGCGCCAGCCATGCCGAAAACCGCGGGCATCATGTACGAGCCAACGCGGCCCTCGAGGCTCGTTGCAGGGTCGCCCCGTGAGCCGAGGAGGCCCTGCTTGCCCATCTGCTCCGAGCCGACGGCCATGACGATGTCATAGGCGCCACTGGCGATCGCGAGGTAGGCCTCGCGGAACGCCGTCGAGCCCGTAGCGCAGGCGTTTGCCACGTTGACGACAGGGATGCCGGTCTGTCCCATCTGCTGGAGGATGCGCTGCCCCGAACCAGAGGTGGCGTAGAGGTTCCCGCTGTAGAGCGCCTCCACCGCCTTCATCTCCATGCCCGCGTCCTTCAACGCCTGGAGGCTGGCCTGTGCGGCAAGCTGCGAAACGTCACGGTCTGGGTAGCGGCCGAACTTGATCATCGATACGCCGATGACGGCTACTTCTCGCATGGGATCTCCTTTTCGACTGCGAGTGGTGCGGCGAGTGGGAGGCCGCTAGACGGGCTGGAACTTGTAGGCAATGTACGAGTTGCCTTCCTTGTCCTCGGAGACCTTCTCCGTCAGCATCTTCACCTTCATACCGAACTTCATGTTCTCCGGCTTGGGCTCGATGCCAACGATATTGGTGTTCACGGCCACCCCTTCGGGCAGGTCGACAATCGCTGCGATGTAGGGGGCCTGGACGTACGGTGTGGCCTGGTAGATCACCGACCAGACGTAGACTTCGCCCTCCGGGCTCAGCTTGATGTTTTCGAACGGCCCTTCTGTGCTGCACTTTGCACAGTAGAGGCGTGGCCCGACGTAGACCGTGTTGCAGTTGCTGCAGCGGGCGCCGTTCAGGTAGTCCTGATCGCGGGTCTCCCCAAGTGTCAGGTGCGGAACGATCGGACGAATCTCGGGTGCGGCGGCTGTCTCAGCCAAGCGAACTCCCCCTTTCGAATTGGGACGATGGCCGGGGCCGTTAGCGCGCACAGCAGGCTCCCCCGGCCCGGGGCTCATGCATCTCGCATTGTTGTTCCCATCCGAAGGCTCGTCAACACACACCCGGTGTCAATCCGAACCTCGAATGGCGCCTACACCAGCGCAAGCGTCACGTCTGTTACCCCGCCCAGGCACATCGATGCCACGATGCGCATTCCCGCGTCGCGAAACGATGCGAACGCCTCTGTCGTGTGCCGGAATATCTGTGTCTCCAGCTTCTGGATCCCCAGCTCTCGCGCCACGCGTGACGTCGCGTGGACCAGCCGTTCTGCAACTGGTCCACGCGCGTACGCCGTCTCAATCCCAATCGTCAGTTGTGCTGTGTGTGGGTCGTTGCCCCGCTCGATCAATCCAAATCCCACCACGAGTTCACCCAGCCGCGCCACCACTGTCCCTTGCGTCCAGTCGATCGTATCCTGCTGCGATGCCCGCCGCAGGTGCCCCGGCGCAAGACACAGGTAGTGGAGGTTCGCCCCCGCCACCAGCTGCACGAGTCCCCCGAAATCCGGCGGCCGAAGTGCATGCACTTCGAGGCTCTCGAGGATTGCATTGGGCGACAGCGGCGAATTGGCACTCGTCGACATGTGTGCAGTCTCGGGGTTGGCTCCAGCCAATGCGCCGGTCGAGTGGCCGCCAATCGCGGGTCCAACGATCCTAACGGCTACCCGCTATCATGTTTCAGCCTAGACGTATCAAGTTGTCCCGGGAGAGCACACCATGACCAACGGACCCATCGTCGTTCCACTCGATGGCTCGAAAAACGCCGAAATGGCGATCCCTTTCGCACTTCGGCTGTCCGACATCTACGGACTTGAACTGCGGTTCGTGCACGTGCTCCACGGCGAACAGGCAAAAGGCGAAGGCGCCCTCGAAAAAGCCACCGAGATCTTCCGAGACTACGTCGAAGGCCTCCTCGAGTCCCGCGGTAAGTCCGATGTGCCGCACCGGGCCGACGTCATCACTGGTCCACCCGCCGCCGAAATCATCAAGTACGCCGAAGACGCCGCATTCATCACCATCGCCACCCATGGCCGCGGGGGGATGAAGGCGACGTTCATCGGGAGCGTTGCCGACAAAGTCGTCCGAGGCGCTCGCGTCCCTCTCGTCCTGGTGCCGCTTGCTCCCGACCCCCGGCCCGTCGGCGAGGGACCCATCCTCGTCGCGCTCGACGGCTCAGAGGAAGGCGAACGCGGCCTTCCCCTTGCTCGCGAACTTGCCGCGAAGCGAGATGCCAAGGTCATCCTCATCCGCGCTTTCAACCTGCCGCCCGCCATGGGCGTCGAGTTCGCACCCTACCCGGCCGACCTCCTCATCACCCTCCAGGCCGACGCGGAAGAGTACCTGCGCCAGACCGCGAAGGCAGGGGAGACAGCCGTCTGTGTGCAGTCGACTGCGGCCGAGGGTATCGCCCAGGCTGCGGAGCAGTTCGACGCGGGACTGGTCGTTGTTGCTGCCCATGGCCGTGGATTCGCTGCCCGCCTCGCACTCGGTAGCACGACGGACCGTCTGATGCACATGATCAAGCGTCCGATGCTCATCGTTCACATGAAGCGCGAGGAGGCGTCGCGCTAACCCGCGTAACCCCCGGCAGCCGGCGTTCATCGGTGCAAACCGATGGCACCATATCCCCGACTCCGCCGCTACGGCCGGGCACCTACGCCTGGCCAGCTGTCAGCCGCTGCAGGAGACACCCTTACCCCGTCTCGCAGAGAGCAGCGGTGGCAGGCGTTGGGCCCATACCTGCTGTCCACTCGGCCACGGATCGGGGAACTCCCCGAACCTGGCCCGCTGCTCCCGCTAATCCCCCGTCCGTCACCTATTCCGGTGTCGCTCGCCGCCGACCGTCTCAATAGCGAGCAATCTGAGGAGACCAGCACCATGGTCGATCCCGAAACATTTTTCATCGTCCCCGACGGTCACTCCTGGCGCCTCTATCGAAACGAGCAAGCGATAGATGTCTCGTTTGTCGACCTCGGTGCGGCCTTCGATGCAGCTATCCAACTGGGAGCCGGACGTCCCTTTCGCATTATCCTCGAAGAGCGATCCCGCGTGGATGTTCGCGCCGCCTGACCCCCGGAACTCCGACACGCAAAATGGGGCAGGCGCACAAGGTTGCACCTGCCCCATTGGTCTTTCGAGCAAGCCCTGACGTTATGCTGGCACGGCGTCCATCGCTTCTCGCAGGCGGCCAGCCGCGGCCTCCATCGAGGCATAGAGCGCATCCGCCTCTGGCTGGCTCAGGTTCGCCTCTAATGCTGGAACGAAGATCGACTCTTCCTTCGCGAAGTGCGTTGCCACCAGGGTATGCAGACCGTACAGCAGCCGCTGCGCATCACTAATCTGCGCGTTCGATGGCCCCGACGGCGGAATCGCCGCCATCAATGCCGCGAGTTCTTCTGTCGCGCGCTTGATCTCCACGTGCTCCCATTTCATCGTCGCCGTGGTACCCGGTGACTTCATCGCCTGCTCCACCACCGGATACAGCACCTCGTCCTCAGCCATCGCATGAATCATCAGGTGCCCCGCGAGAAACTCCACATTCGGTGCAATTCGCTCACGCAACAGGCGTGCGTTATTCGCCGTGATCCCCGCGGCACTCGTCCGAAGCTGCTCAATGTGCGGCAGCAACTCCTGGTGTTCATCGTGCAAAGCCTGCATTTTGCTGGGCATTCGTGGTTCCTCCTAGGGTACCTGTCTTGGTTACACCCCACGTTCCTCCAACGCCCGCGGCCCTGCTTTGACCTAAGTCACAAATCGCAAAATTTCGATGAGCCCAGGTGGGACCGGGCCACCATGGCAGGCCATTCGTGCTCCCGGGCATGGCTCCGGTCCACCGCTCGTGCGCGATTCCCGGCCTACCCCGCGCCCCCGCTGATCTGCAGTACCGCTCCTGTCGTGTAGCTCGATGCAGCACTCGCGAAATACAGTGCCGCCCCCACGATTTCGCCTGGCTGCCCACCCCGCTCCAGGAAGATGGTGCTCTTCGCGCGCTGGTTGAATGCCTCCATGTCCCAGGCGTGCGAGATATCCGTCAGGAACGGCCCCGGCATGATGCAGTTCACCCGCACCGATGGCCCAAACGCATGTGCAAAACCAACGGTCATCGCGTTCACCCCCGCCTTCGCTGCCGCATACGGGATGATGTCCGCCCGCGGGTGAATTGAGCCCGTGCTCGAGACGAAGATGATTGAGCCGCCGTCACCCGCGGCCATCCGCGTCCCCACCATCGCCGTCAGACGGAACGGCCCCTTGAGGTTCACGTCCAGCACCTTGTCGTAGAGTGACTCCGAGACGTTCCTCACATGGTCGTAGAGCGGCGACATCCCCGCGTTATTCACCAGCACGTCGACCTTCCCAAACGTCTCGTATGCACGCTCGGCCAACTGCTCCACCTGGCCCCATTCGCCCACGTGACATGCTACCGGCAGCGCCTTCCGCCCCGTGACCGATTCCACCTCGTTCGCCAGCACCTGGCATGACTCAATCTTCCGGCTTGCGATCACCACATCGGCCCCGCAGGCGGCGAACGCCAGCACCATCTCTTTGCCGAGCCCACGGCTTCCCCCGGTAACCATGGCCACCTTCCCGGTCAGGTCGAACATCTCCAGCGGATTCGCCACGGCGTGCAGCCCCCAATCCAAGTGTGTGCCAAGCCTACGCCACTGGCGTTGGCCGATCGACGAATGCCCACACACCCTTTCGCCCATTCGCCCACTCGCCTACGATTCGTCCATCCAATCCCGTGCACTGGAGGACACCAGATGGCTGACGCCTTCGAATTTCCCGTCGACCGCACCCAGGTGATGCTCTTCGCCCGGTCGCTACTCGACATCAACCCCGTCTACTCCGATCCCAATGCACCCGAGACGAAGGCCGTCGGCGGGATTATCACCCCACCGACCTTCGTCCAGTGCAGCGCCCACTGGCAGCCCGACTACCCGCTCGACCTCACCCGCCCGCGCACTGGACCTCCCCCGGCGCATCGCGGCGACAACGGTGGCGGTGGACTTGGCCGTGGGCTCCATGCCGAGCAGCACTACGAGTACCACCACCCGATCCACGTCGGCGATACCCTTACCGTCACCTCCCGTCCCGGCGAGAAGTGGGAGAAGGAAGGGCGCCGCGGCGGCAA
>WBZR01001165.1_pt1 | contig 34891 bp, 36 predicted proteins | sample 5204231 | NCBI WGS metagenome assembly WBZR01 (sample SAMN12412403, study PRJNA552823) | activated sludge metagenome | isolation source: activated sludge from anammox sidestream of wastewater treatment plant... | place: USA: Virginia | collected 2017-08 | reverse complement strand
CAACGATTTGCGCGCACTGACACGCTACATGGTCTTCAATTCTTGGGATGACCTACTCCGCTTCATGGAAGATGGGCTTGAAATCGCACCCGTTCCGCCGTAACCAATTTCAGATTTGGAATTGCTGAGATTACAACAACCCGGGCATGAACAACGACGATTACCAGATCGGCGTCTCGGTCGGCGATTTTGCCGGCGTTCCCCCGATTGCCTTCGCTTGGTTTAATGGACCCGACGCTTCGAACGTTATTGCGATCCAGCAGGCTCAAGTTCTAACCGAGAATGGCTACATTTTAGAGGTATTCATCCCGAAGGAACTCCTCAAAGACATCACCCTTTCCGAAGGGGCGGTATTTGGGATGAACGTCAGCCTCAGCGACACGGACAGCGCCAGCACACAGCAGAAAGTGATGCTGTCCACTTCGGCGACACGCATCTACACCGATCCGCGCACGTTTGGAAAAATAATTCTGGTTAAATAATTGACGTTTCTGTCTCTCGTAATGCGACATTTATGTCGCCCTTGTGCAAGAACAGCATTACGATCTTTGGCGAGTAAATAATTGACATTACACGGTCAAACTACAGAGACGCCGAGAAATAATAAAAATATTTTCTCGGCGTCTCTGCGACTCTGCGGCAAAATACACAAGGTGGATTATGTAGGATTTTCGTCGGGAATGATCGGAAATAGCGCCATGATTTCATCGGGGATTGGGAGAGGTCTGCCTGTGGTCAGGTTGACGAAGAACCACAGCGTTTGACCCCTGGCGATCACTTTGTTATCCGTCGTTCTGACGAATTCATACTTGCGAACCGCCCGCGAAAGTTTTTCCTCGGCGATCCACGTGCTGACTTCGAGTTCATCGCCGAGAAAAGCAGGCGCGAGATACTCAATGCGATGTTCGCGCGCAAACCATCCCGTATTTTCGGGTTGCTTGAATTCGGGAATCGCCTGCGGGTGACGGGTGGCGGCATCCTGCATCCATTGCACGTAGATCACGTTATTGACGTGACCGTATTCGTCAATGGCGCTTTGCGGAACGGTGAAAGTATGTTTAAAGAGGGGAAGTGGCGGCATGTCCCCAATTTTAACCTAAGAGACCTCACAGGTCTCGAAGACTTGTGAAGTCTAAAAAATTAACTTGTCAACGATTTGATCTTGCCGATGAACTCATCCATGCCGAAGGGCTTGGTGATGTAATCCGTCGCGCCGACGCTTTTGGCTTTCGCTTTGCTTTCGGCATCATCCTTCGCGCTGACGATCACAATCGGAATCTTTGCAAACTTTGGATCGTTACGCAGGAGTTCGCACAATTCAAAACCTGTCAGGTCGGGCATCATCAAGTCCAGCGTGATCAGGTCGGGATTCACAGAATGAGCAGTCTCCATGGCTTTCAGGCTGTCGTTGACCGTCGTCGGCTGGTGTCCGTTCATGCTGACAAGCACTTGCATCAAGTTGGTGATGGTGACGTCGTCGTCCACGATGAGAATTTTAGGCATGGGGGGTATCTTACCAAGCGATTGCCGAATGGGGAAGCCAGCAAAAGCGCGAATCGCTTTACAAAATCGTTTATGCCGCGCGGTCTTTTTGTGTTTTGATCTCGCCCGCGAGATAGGCTTTGATGAGCGCCTGCACGCATGCGTCGTCGAAATGCGAACCCGAATCTTTTTGCATTTTGTTCAAGACTTCCTCCACGTCGAGCGCGGCGCGGTAGGGACGGTCGGAGGTCAGCGCGTCGAACACATCGGAGACGGCGACGATTCTTCCGAACAGTGAAATTTGGTCGCCCGTAAGGTGGTTTGGGTAACCCGTCCCATCGATGTGTTCGTGGTGTTCCGCCAGCGCGGGGATTTCGTTGCGCAACAGCCGCACGTTTTGCATGATGTTCGCGCCGATGGCAGGATGTTGCTTCATCGTGTTGATTTCATCCTCCGTCAAATGACCTGGCTTGCTGAGGATGGTATCGGGGATGCCGATCTTGCCGATGTCGTGGAGTAATGCGCCGATCCTCAGTTGATGGATGATTTCAGGCGATAGTTTCATCTGCTTGCCGATAGCGACTGAAAACTCACTGACGCGCTGTGAATGTCCATTTGTGTACGGGTCTTTCGCGTCAATGGAGGCGACCATGGCTTGGATCGTGTCGAGGAAGAGTTCGTTCGCGTCGCCGTACAGTTTGGCGATCTGGAACACCGTCGCGGCTTGCTTTGCTAATGTTTGCAGTAGATCGGCGTCTTCGGTGGTGAAGTAGCCGTCCACGCGGTTGATGGCTTCAAGCCCGCCGATGATCTGCGGTTGGGCGGACCCAAGTTCCTGTCCGAGTTGAACCGCTTGCGTGGTGAGCGGAACGGCGATCAAGGATGTGGTCGTGATTCCCGTGATGGGTTCGGCATCTTTGAAGTGTCGTTCATCTGCGTGGACGTTCGGAACGAAGATGATGTCGCCGCTTTCGATTGCCGCGCCGATGATTCCCTGTCCGCGTGGGACGCGCAATACAGGGACTTGTGCCTCGCTTGACGAGATATGCAAGACGATGTCGTTGCGCTCTTCGTCAATCAGGAACAACGACGCATGCTCGGCGTGGAGCAAGTCGCGGGCGTAGCGAACGATGAGGTGGAGAACCAGGTCGCGGTCCAGATTCGAACCGATGATCCCGATGATGTCAATCAACGCTTCGAGTCGCGTAGTCCGCTGTTGGCTGGCTTCCAGCAACATCGCTTTCTCGATCTCGGACGCCATGCGCGCGCCGAGCATCTGCATAATTTGTAACGGCGTGTGTGAATAATTGAAGACTTGCACGACGCCGATGGGTTTGCCGCGCAAGAGCAGGGGCGTGGAGATGACGTTGCGAAGCCCCTCCGAACTGCGCGACACTTTTTGCCAGCGCGGGTCGCGCGCGAGGTCTTCGATCACAAGCGGATCGTGTTGCGCCATCTTCGCGCCCGCGATGCCCGCGTTCGTTTTGATCCGTTTGCCGACTAAACTGTGGTCGCTGTTGGGTCCCCGAATGACTTTGAAGATGAGTTCGTCTTGTTCCGAGTCGAGCAAGTAAAGCGTGCCCGCGTTCCCGCCGCAGACCTCGATGATGAGGTCGAGCATCTGGTTGAGGAGATCGTCCAGCTCGGTGTTGCTGGCGATCTGGTTCGCGCGGGTGAGTATGTTGTAGAGTTGTGATGTTTCGTCGTCGGTTGGCGATTTGGGCTTGCGTGCTTTTGCCATGAGGGGGATTATACGACTGGTTTATAGAAATAAAACCACTGAGTCTTCGAAGAACTGCCAAGTTTTCCTTATTGCCTCCAAATCAGGAAAACAGAAATGAGGCTAAGAATTATTAAGAGTGGCCAAGATAACCAAAGGTACGGAGTGATTGCTTGAGGTAATATATTAGTAGCAACATTAGTAACCAAGGTGAGCGCTAAACCCACAACAAAAATTCCAACAGGCAAAATTTTCGAGTTTCTTTTTACAATTGATTTACGTTCAAGCGTTTCAAGTTGTGTAGGCGCAAGAGTGCTAAGACGTGTTTGCAGGCGTTGAATTTTAACTACTGCTAATGCGTCCCTCTTTGCTGTAGCATCTCTAAGAAGTCGCTCCATCGCGTTCATCAGTATATGTTTTTGTTGCTCGGTAATACCATTAAGTTCATAGTCCAATAGTTTGGTGCTGATTGTAGTGAATTCATCATCCATAAGTCACCTGAAAAGTCGAATTTTTATGCAGAGAGCAACGAATCCACCGCCTCCGCCAACTCCCTCAAATTGCTGACCTTCAACACGTTGTTGCACATCGGCGCGTACTTGGGCATGTCGCTGTCGCCGTGCCAAAGATAGGGAGGTTCGGGATTCAGCCAAATGGTGCGCGCGGCGCGGCGGCTCATCGTGGAGAAAATATCGAGGCGCGGATCATAATAATTATTGCGCCCATCGCCGACGATGATGAGAGTCGTCTGCCCGTTGAGGGTGTCCATATATTCGCTTTGAAAATCGTTGAGCGACCAGCCGAGGTCTGTGTTGTACGATCCGCTGGGCATGCGCCAAAGTACAGAAGAAATCGCTTCGTCCGCGTTCGAGCCGCTGAAATCCTCCGAAATTGATTCAAGATGATCAATGAATGCGAAGGCGTGCGTCTTGCGCACTTGTCCTTGCAGTGCAAACAGAAAACTCAACATCAACTCGGAACAAAAGCGCATCGAAGTGCTGATGTCGCAAATGACCACGATCTTCGGTTTGCGCGCGCGGTCTTTGTGTTTGATCTCCATCGGCACGCCGTGATATTTCAAATTCGCGCGGATGGTCGCCTTCGGGTCGAGTTGTCCACTTTTGGCGCGCTTCTGTCGCAACGCGATTCTCGTGCGCAACATGGCAGCGAGTCGCTTCACTTCATTTTGCAAAACTTTTTTATCTGCATCGCTCAACGCGTGGAACGGACGATTGAGCAAATTGTCCACGCCTTCGCCGCGCGGTCGTTCGCTCATGTTCTCGGCAATGCGTTCGCCCGCGAATTGTTCGATCTGTTCGCGCATGCCCTGCAAATTTTGCTGGATCATCTCGCGCATTTGCTCGACGCGATCGCGGCTCATTCCCATCTGCTGGAGTTGTTCCATCAACTCTTTCAACGCCTCGCGGACTTCAGGGAACGCCAGCGCGCGCATCATCCGTTGCGCCATCCAATTTTGATAACGGAGGTCGTCCATCTGATTCAGTCCCACCATCTGACCCAACGCCTCCAGCTCCGCACGGGACAGCTGGTCGCCGCTCATCAGCCTTTGCATCCGCTGACGGAGATTCTCCGTGTACTGCCGCAACGCGTCCGCCAGCATTTGCGCCTCTTCGGGAGTCATATCGTCAGACGGATTGCCTCCCATCATCGGCGGCATACCCGTCCCAAAGAACAGCGGGAATAATTTATCGAAAACGGGAATATCTTTCAAATCTTTGACGAGCGTAGCGCGCAGAGACAAGCGAAACTCTTCGCGGTCTTGAATCCCCATGATGTCCACAGCCGAGAACGCCTCGGCAGATTCGGCGAGAGACACGCGCACCCCGCTTGCGCGTAAGGCTGAAATGAGCTGGAGGATGCGGGATTCCATAATGATTCACTAACTTTCTACGATCTTTCACCTGCTTGCTTTAATATCTGCTGATAGAGTTCATCAGAGATAAAGAAGCCGATTTCATTTCGCAAAGCAGTCATTGAGTCTTTGAGCGATGAGATCTGTCCGTGTTTCTTCGCTGTCAGTAGAACCCCAAGAACACCGATGGTTTGCAAGCCCAGGTTTCGAGCGCGGTCTCTCCCAAGTCTCTCGTCCATTACGATAATTTTGACACCCAAGTCCATTGCTAGCGTAATTGCCTCTGATTCGCCTTGATTCAATTCCACAGACAGAGATTTAACCAGCGGATTGTTTTGAACTTCACGAGAAACGATCCAGCCATCTTGCAGGGCTTCTTGAACGGCAGGAACGCCGCGAAAGTTTGTTTCTGTTTTGAGCTCTTCCAACACTGCCGCTGGAATGTAGATTTCCCCGAATTGCTCGCGAAGCAATGCCAACTGGCTAATGACTGCCAACCCCAAAATGGGTGACGTGTCGCTAACCGCTGGCATAGGCTATATCATCCTGTAAATCCTGCTCATCGTATTGGCGCGGGATGTTGCGTTTGCCAAGCAATAGCCCAAACTCAACTTTGGTCGCCTCTGCCAGTTCACAGGCTTTGCCAAACGACAGGAGACCTTGAGCATACAGGCTGAGCGCCAACTCCGTTTTGAGTTGTCTCTGCTGTTCATTTTTTGGCAGGCGTATTGCGCGCGCCACCGAATCGGGGATTTCAAGTAAGATGGTCATACTTCACCTCACAACAATTATAATCCTTCACGAGACTCAGTTTCGTGAGAGTCTTCCAAATTCATCAGGCTTTGGTTTCGGCGGCGGAGGCGGATTGATAAATTGCCGCTTCGCCTTCTGCAGATCGGCTTCGTGTTTCAACAAAACTGAGATCGTATCTTCGAGCGTATCCTTATCCAAATTGGATGCGTTCAACGCGACGAGCGCATTCGCCCAATCCAACGTCTCGCTGATGGACGGCGATTTGCGCATGTCACCTTTGCGGAGGCGTTGCACAAACTCCACAGCCTGTTGCGCCAACTTCGGATTCAGATCTGGCACTTTGAGTCTCACCACCGCGAGTTCTTCTTGCAGAGTCGGGTAATCAATGAACAGATACAAACATCGCCGCTTCAACGCTTCGGAAAGTTCGCGTGTGTTATTGGACGTGAGAATCACGAACGGACGATGCTTCGCGGTCAGCGTTCCCAGCTCTGGAACAGATACTTGAAAGTCGCTCAACACTTCGAGCAAAAAGGCTTCGAACTCCGCGTCGGCGCGGTCAATTTCGTCAATTAACAACACAGACGGCTGTTCGCTCAATATCGCCTTCAACAACGGACGCTGCAAAAGGAATCGTTCCGAGAAGAAAACGTCCTCCTCGTTGGCAAGTTTATCTGCCGCTTCGCTGAGCGTGTCCGCTTTGCCGAGGGTGTCGTTCAACTTGTCGCGCAGGAGTTGCGTGTACAACAATTGCTTCGAGTATTCCCATTCGTACAGCGATTTTGATTCGTCAAGTCCTTCATAGCACTGCAAGCGGATCAACTCGCGTCCTGTCGCACCTGCGATGGCTTTGGCGAGTTCCGTCTTACCGACGCCCGCAGGTCCCTCGGTGAGGAGCGGTTTGCCCAATTTCTGCGCGAGATAGACGATCGTGGCGATCTCGCCAGAGGCGATATATTTTTGCTTGTTCAATTCAGACTTGACGGAGTTTGTCGATTCAAAAAGTTTAGTCATTCTTCTCCTAAAGCATCTTCGATTGTCTGCCGCGGAGACGCTGAGTCACAGAGACTTTATAAAGATTTTTTCTCAGTGAACTCTCTGTCTCTGTGGCAAAATCTTCACACCTTCAACCCAAGTTTTCGATAGACTTCCAAATTCGCCGTCAATTCTTTTTCTGGTTTGAAGTTACTCATCACGAATTCTCTCGCACTTTTGCCGAGTGATTCGCGTTTCTCATGGTCGTCTAACAACGCAAGAATTTTTTCAGCCAGCGCGTCCGCGTCATTGACGTTGACAAGCATACCATTCTTTCCATCCCCCATAATATCTTTTGTCCCACCGACGGGTGTTGCGATCACGGCTCGTTCACACGCCATCGCTTCGAGAATTGCGTTCGGCATTCCATCGTGCAGAGAAGGATGAACGAAGACGTCAATCAACGAATAATACGCGGGCAGGTCGTTGGGCGAGACGTAGCCTGTGACTACGATATTTGATTCGGGGATGGACGCCCGCATCTGTTCGAAGGTCTGGCTGTCTTCACCGTGGCGAATTTCTCCCACCGTCAGCAGGGTGCATGGGCGTCTCGCGTTGACCTGCGCGTAGGCAGAGAGGAAAGTCTTCATCCCTTTTTTCTCGCGCAATTCACCGACGAAGCCAATCACTGCGTCGTCACTTTCCCCGCTCCACTTTCCACTTTCCACTCTTTCCTCTTTCATCTTTCTTTCAAGTCCCAGCGACTCAGCCAACGCGCGATTCTTTTCCATCGGCTTGAAATGATTCGCATCCACGCCGTTTGGAATCAAAATGATTTCTCTATCAAAAAATGCTTTGGCTTTGCGAATCGACTCTTGCGCGTTGGCAGTGACAACGTTGGCATGTTGCAACGCGAACATCGTGTGCGAGAATCTCGCAGGGTCGAATGCGGCGCGGTCTACGTCGTTGCCGCGGATGGAGACGACGCTTGGGATGTTCAAGTATCGTCCAGCAAGTGTTGCGATGAATCCTGCTTGCGTGAGGAAGTAGGCGTGAAGGACATCAAATGGATCGCGGGTATGTTCTTCGACGATGAGGTCGAACCAGTCAACAAGCGTATCGTCTACGCGTTTGCGCGTGTCGAAGCGCGTGCCGAAGCGCGTGACGACGACTCCGCTTGAATGGTGAGTCCGCTGATCGGAGGGGAACAGGTTGCCCGTCGGAGAAAAGACGCGGACTTCGTGTCCAGCAGAAGTTAACAGGCGCGCGAGTCGCTCGGACGAGATTGCCAGTCCGCCGATGTCGGGTGTATACTTTTCAGTGAGTAAAGCAATTTTCATTTTTCGTTGTTCGGCGTTAGAGAACGCCGACTATGCAAATTCAGGAGAGCAATTTTCATGGCAGACACATCCGCAGTGCAATGTGAAATGGTGATCGGTTATTTGGTGCCGCATCGTTGCGACAACCCGTCGTTGGGGAAGTGTATCAAATGCGGGCGCGGATTTTGCGATGAGCATACGAACAATACGCGCGAGGGACGGGTGTGTTTGGCGTGCCAGCAGGGACTCGATATGCCCGTTGCGTTGCCGATTGCCGCCGCGACGTTTACCGCCGCCGACTTGCATACGTTCAATCAAGCAAGCGCATGGGATGATGATGACCGTGCGGATATGTTTTCCGATTTGAGTTAACTTTTTTTACCACGAAGGACACGAAGCGCACAAAGGTTTTAAGCCTTAAGGGTTTAATTCCTTCGTGACCTTGGTGTCCTTTGTGTTTAATGAATTAATACGGACCAATCGTTTCCCAAATCTTTTTATTCTCCACAACAAAATCATCACATCGTTGACAGGGCTTGAGCGCGGGCGGGTGCATGTTCAAGCGGATCTGCCGATACGCCGCGCCTTCCCATATTTCGGTGAAGGATTGTTTTCGCACATCGCCCAGCGGTTTGATCTGTTCGCGCGTCATGCAACACACATAGACGAGACCGTTGAAGTCAATGAGACTGTGCGTCCACGGCGCGTAGCAGGGAAATTTATTGTAGTAGCCGAATGCGTATCGTCCAGCGCGTCCCAAGCGGACCTCGGAGTCGTCTCTCCCAAACGGGAACGCATCTTCGTCTGCGATATTGACACCCAGCTCCTGCGCGCGTTGTTCGATGATCGGCGCGATCTCGGAGTTGTACAGCGCGATGTCTTTCTTCCGCATGGACAAATGCTCGCCGCAGTGATCGTCCACAGGGATTAAGTTGATCCCGTCCGCGCCGAGTTCGTGCGCGAGATCAGGGAGTGTGGCAAGCGTCTGATAATTGGATCGCCCAACGACCGTATTGATGCGGACGGTCAATTTTCCTTTGTGTGAATATTTATTGAATAAAGAGACTGCCTTCGTCGTTTGCTTGAACGAGCCTTCGACACCGCGAATCTTTTCGTGCATCTTGCGAAGCGGCGAGTCAATGGAAACGTTCACGCCGCGCAAACCCGCTTCGACGAGTCGCTTGGCTTTGACTTTATCGATCAGCGTGCCGTTGGTCGTGAGCGTGACGCGCATCCCAAGTTGAGTCGCGTGTTCCACCAAATCAGGCAGTTGCGGGCGAAGCATCGGCTCGCCGCCTGAAAAGTGAATCTTCTTGCAACCAAGGTCCGCAAGTTCAGAGATGATCTCGCGGAAGCGATTCATCGAGATGGGCGGTTCGCGCGTCTCGCGCCAATGCTTGCACATCTCGCACTTGAGGTTGCATCCGTAGTTGACTTTGATCTTGACGTAAATGGGTTTGTACGCGCGCGCATGAAGGACGGCTTGGCGCACGTCATCTTTTTCTTCGGCGATTTGGGGGAGGTTGTACATGGGTTACGGGTTCAATTGTAACATCCGCAAATCAATACTCTGGAATTGCCGGTAGGGGCGACGTGCCCGTCCACCCCTGCATAACTATCGTCCAAACAACGGATGCGTCTCATTGACCTGTAACAGATCCCATAGATTTCCATACAGATCCTCGAACACAGCGACCATGCCATACGGTTGTTCTTTCGGCTCGCGGATGAACTTGATACCCTTCGAGACCATTTGGTTATAGTCGCGCCAGAAATCGTCGGTGTTGAGGAAGAGAAATACCCTGCCGCCTGCTTGATTCCCGATAAAGGATTCCTGCTCTGGCTTGGACGCTTTCGCAAGGAGCAGTGTCGTCCCTGTTGAGTTGGGCGGTGCGACCACCACCCAGCGTTTGTCCTGCTCGGGCTGGTAGGTATCTTCGACGAGCGTGAAGTGAAGTTTCTCGGTGTAAAACGCGATGGCTTCGTCGTAGTCTCGGACAACGAGGGCGATGTGGAGGAGGGACTGGTTCAATTGTATTTCTTTGATAAAGTTTAACGGCGAGTGTTAGCCGCAAGTGGGCGGGACGGGGTCAAGGCTTGAGAGCAGTATAAACTCGAAGCCAGGAAAAGGCTTGAAAAACGCGGCGAGTCCCACTTGTCGGCTGCACGCTGTGTTGGGCGTTTGGGGTTGGCGCACTACACAGTTTTTGAGGCTAAAGCCAATGAGATTTTTTGTTGCCATACATTATTGCGCTTTTCGTAGATGCCTATTTCGGTTGCCGTTGCTTCAATGGGCAGTCGTTTTCCAAACTCTTTGTAGAACTCCGCTTTAACTCTTTCCAATTCGCCATTATTGGTTCTTGCCAAAGTTAAGTGCATAACTGGGTCAGAAAAATCGGGGATAACTTCTGGAAATTTCGTACAAATCGCATGGTGTATCGCTTTAAATGGTGCTACTGGCTCTGGTTCTAAATAGAGGACTTGAATATCGGGAAAACACCCTGTCTTATCTAGGATGAAGTGAAAACGTGCAAACGACTCTGTAATCTCTTTCAAAGATTGAACATCATTTTCGCTAATTGACTCCATATCCTTGAACGGTCCAAACAAACTGATATGTGGCGGCATAGTAGTTGCTGGCGTTGAGATATGTTGCAAGCGGAAGGGTTGCAAGAACATAGCGTCAAGAACTGGTATAGAAATTGCGGTGTACGTTTCTCTCATCGCTGTTAGCACTCAATGTTTATCGGGATTTTCTAAATGACCAACATTTTCAACAAACGCCCAACTTTGTCTTAACCAGCCTGCAGGCTGTATAATTGCCTATGTACAGCATTATATATCTTCCCCAATTTTCCAACAATAAACCCAAGGATAATTCTCCCCCCTCATGCGCCTCAAAGCAGACATACTTCTCTTCATCGTAGCCATCACCTGGGGGACGGGATTCGTGGCGCAGGGCGTGGCGGCGCGGAAGAATACGCCCCCGATGAAAGCGGGGGCGTATTCTTAATGCTTTTTGATTTTCTTCCTCGCCAGTCGATTGAGTAGCTCCAACAGTTCCTGCATTTTCTCATCCTCGGGCGCGTCACCGGTGATGACCGTGTGATGCCATTTCCCCGCTTCCACCGTGATGACGTACGTGAATGCGTCGGGCACGGATTCGCCGCTTGTAAGTTTCGCGGGCAGTTCGGGGAAATCGAGGGCGTCGAGCAACTCCCTCAAGGTCTGCGAGAGATCGTCGGGCAGGTCGCTCACGTCGAAGTCTGCCGCGAGGCGGATGCCTGCAAACCCTCCGGTGCGTTCGAATTTGATTCGTTCCACGTCCATTTGAAACTCCTTGCTATTTCATCCTGAGGGATGCCTCGCGTTTCGAAAGGTCTCCCGCGCGACAGCGTCCGAAGAATGACATGCGCTTGCTTACGCCGCGCCGAGGAAGCGCAGTGTCGCTTCGAGACAGCCTTTTGGCTCGGGCGTTTCGCCGCCGATGGCGATGCCGACTCCCGCCCAGCCGTTTTTGACGGCTTGTTGCTCAAGGCTCCCACTGCCGAACAACTCTCCCGCCGCCTGATGCGTGAGGTCCGCGCATTGCTGAAAGTTAGAATTCTCGCCAAGTTTGTCGCGCAGGGTCACATACCAGATCATCCCCGTTTTTTCCCACGCGTATCCGCCGATCTCCATCGCGGCGCGGTAGAAGGCGTGGTTCGGGATACCGGAATTGATGTGCACGCCGCCGTTATCGCTCGCCGTGTTCACGTACTCCTTCATGTGCGCGGGTTGCGGGTCTTTGCCGAGCACGGGATCGTCGTACGCCGTGCCGGGCGCTTTCATCGTGCGGATACCGAAGCCGTTCACATTGGAGGTGAACAAACCCGCGCCGATGATCCAATCCGCTTCGGCGGCGGTCTGGCGCGATTGATACTGTTTCACCAGTGAGCCGAACACATCCGACATGTGCTCGTTCAACGCGCCCGGCTGTTGCGAGTAGACGAGCTTGGCTTCGAACTGCGTGACGCCGTGCGTAAGCTCGTGTCCGATGATATCGATGGCGATGGTGAAACGGTTGAACAGACGATCCTCCGCGGGCAGGTTTTCATCGCCGTCGCCGTACACCATTTGTTTGCCGTCCCAGAAGGCGTTATCGTAGCCGGTGCGGTAATGCACGCTCGAGTCGAGCCGCATGGCGTTGTTGTTGATCGAGTTGCGCCCGTACACTTCTTTGTACAGATCGTAGGTGACGCCGCTCCCATCGTACGCTTCATTCACTGCCGCGTCCGCGCTGGCAGGGTCGCCTTCGCGGCGCACGGCTGTGCCGGGCAGGGATGTGCCGCGCTTCACATCGTAGACGATGCGTTCCTTGCCGCCCTCCGCGGCGCGTGGCATGGTCGGGGCGAACAAATCAGCCAGGCTGGCGCGCATGGCGCGTTTTGCCCGTAATTGGTAGACAACGCTGATGTTGTCCATTGCCATTTGTTTCTGCGCATCGGAGCCTTTGGTGGCGATCTGCTCCAGCATGTGTTCCGGGAGGATACATTCAAGCGAATGACGGTGGTTATGCATGAGGTTTGTCCTTTCAGAGTTTGCCTGGTTTCAGTATACGGCGTTTTAGGGCATATTACAAATTACGGAAGTGGCGAAACAAGTGTGTAAAAATCCTCTTCGCCACAGAGAAAAAATCTCAAGGTTCTCTGCGTGCTCTGTGGTTAAAAACGTTTTGGTAGACACTGCCATTCACTCTCTATCAAATCAAACCACGCTCAACAGCGCCTGTTTTTGCTCCACGCTTTCGCCAGGCTTGACCCTGATGCGGCTGACCTTCCCATCGCGCGGTGATTTCAACTCGTTTTGCATCTTCATCGATTCGAGGATGAGAAGCACCTGTCCTTTTTTGATTTCCTGCCCGTCTTCCACCGGCACTGCCACCACCAACCCGGGCATCGGCGCTTTGAGGTTGAACTCGCCGCTTTCGGCGACGCCCCCGCCTGCCGCGGCGCGCAAGCGCTTCTCGCGTTCGTCTTCCACAACCACGGGATATAACCGCCCGCGCAGTAGCACTTGCCAATTCTCATCGCCGCGCGCGATGTACGACTCGTGCGACATACCGTCTGCGATCAGCGAGTAGACCGGCTGTCCGCTCACGGTGACGAAGTCGATCTCGTACGTCTTGCCGTTCACGCTGACGTGTTTTTCGTCGATGATATCGACAAGAAAGTCCTTGCCTTCCACTGTGGCAACGTATTTCATGGCTTACCTGTGCATCCTTTCCCAGCGACTGACCCACCTCCAGTTGCTGGCATCTCGTTTGTTGCGTTGCACGAATTGCGATGACACTTCGGTTTCGTGGTGTTCAACCAGCGTGGCGAGGATCGCCGCGACTTCGGAAAAATCCTGGCGATTTTCCTCCGCATCTTCCATCGAGAAGCGTTCCTCCACAAAACGCGTGTCGTATTGCCCGCCCATGAAGCGATGCGAATCCATCATCGTCTGGTGGAAGGGGATGTTCGTCCGCACGCCGACGATGCGATACTCTTCGAGCGCGCGGCGCATGCGCAAGATGGCTTGCGCGCGCGTCTCGCCCCACACGATCAACTTGGCGATCATCGGGTCGTAGAATGGCGTAATTTCGAAGCCGGGATACACCCCCGTATCCACGCGCACGCCGGGACCGGTGGGGAGCAGGCTGTGCGTGATGCGCCCGGTGGACGGCATGAAGTTGTTGTAGGGGTCCTCGGCGTTGACGCGGCACTCAATGGCGTGACCGTTGAATTGCACCTCGTCTTGTGCGTAGCTCAAAGGGCGACCGCGCGCGATGCGAAGTTGTTCCTTGACGATGTCGATGCCGGTCACCATTTCGGTGACAGGATGCTCCACTTGCAAGCGCGTGTTCATTTCGAGGAAGTAGAAGTTTTTGTTCTTGTCGAGCAGGAATTCGATCGTCCCCGCGTTGACGTAGTCCACCGATTTGGCGGCTTTCACAGCCAGCGCACCCATCTTCGCGCGGAGATCGTCGTCCAACGCGGAGGAGAGCGCTTCTTCCAGCAATTTCTGGTGACGCCGCTGTAGGGAGCATTCGCGTTCCCCGAGGTGGATCACGTTGCCATGCTTATCTGCGAGGATTTGAATTTCGATATGCCGCGCGTCGATGATCAATTTTTCGAGGTAGACGTTGCCGTCCCCAAATGCCGATTCAGCCTCCCGTCGGGCAGAGGCGAGCAGGGTCGGCATTTCTTCCAGGTTGGTCACTTCGCGCATCCCTTTGCCTCCGCCGCCGGCTGTGGCTTTGATCAATAAGGGGAAGCCGATCTCTGTCGCTTTAGCAAGCAATTCGTCGTCGGTCATGTTGCCCACATCTTCGGTGCCCGGCACCACCGGCACGCCGGCTTTGATGACGGTGGCGCGGGCTTCGGCTTTATCTCCCATCGCCGCAATGGAGGAGGGTTTCGGTCCGATAAATGCGATGCCCGCTTCTTCGCACATGGCTGAGAACGATTCGCGCTCGGCAAGGAAGCCGTAGCCCGGATGGATCGCGTCCACATTGGCTTTGCGGGCGATGTCCATGATCTTGTCCGCGCGTAAATAGGATTCGCGCGAAGGCGCGGGACCGAGCAGGTATGCCTCATCCGCAAAGCGGACGTGTAGCCCGCGTCGATCGGCTTCAGAGTAGACCGCCACGGTGTCGATGCCCAGCTCCCTGCATGCGCGGATGATGCGCACCGCGATCTCGCCTCGATTTGCTACTAATACTTTATTGAACATGGATGCTCCGCATGGTTCAAGTTTCACATTCCAACTGCTTGAAACCTGAAACTTGAAACCTGAAACCTAGAGTGGGATATTCCCGTGTTTCTTCGCCGGGTTGGTATCGCGCTTGTTGCTCAACATTTCCAGCGCGTTGATCAAGCGCGGGCGAGTTTCCTTCGGCTCGATCACGTCGTCGATGTAGCCGCGTTCCGCCGCCACGTAGGGGCTGGCGAATTTCTCGCGGTAATCCGCCACCAATTCCGCTTTCCTTGCTACGGGGTCCTTTGCTTTTTCTAATTCTTTGCGGAAGATGATGTTGACCGCGCCATCGGGTCCCATCACGGCGATCTCCGCGCTGGGCCAGGCAAGGTTTATATCACTGCGGATGTGTTTGGACGACATCACGCAATACGCGCCGCCGTACGCCTTGCGGGTGACCACCGTTAACTTCGGCACGGTGGCTTCGCAATAGGCGTATAACAACTTGGCGCCAGAGCGGATGATGCCATGGTGTTCCTGGTTGGTGCCCGGTAAAAAGCCTGGCACATCTTCGAAGGTGATGATGGGAATGTTGAACGAGTCGCAGAAGCGAACGAAGCGCGCGCCTTTTTCACTGGCGTCGATGTCAAGCACGCCAGCCAGCACGGCGGGTTGATTTGCCACGATCCCCACCGAATGACCGCCCAGACGCGCAAATCCAACCACGATGTTTTGCGCGTAATTTTCATGGATCTCGAAAAACTGCCCGCCATCCATGATCGGGCGGATCACGTCTTTGATATCGTACGGCTTGTTCGCATCATCGGGAATGATGCTGTCGAGGGTCTCGTCCATACGTAGTGGATCGTCGGTGACGAGGAACGGCGGATCTTCCATGTTGTTCTGCGGCAGGTAGCCGAGCATTTTGCGGATCAGGAACAACGTATCGGCTTCGCTGTCTGCCGCCACATGGCACACGCCGGACTTTTCCGAATGCACGCTCGCGCCGCCCAGTTCCTCCTGCGTCACTTCCTCGTGGGTAACGGCTTTGACCACATCGGGTCCTGTCACGAACATGTACGAGGTGTTGCGCGTCATGAAGATGAAATCGGTGAGAGCGGGAGAATACACCGCGCCGCCGGCGCACGGCCCCATGATGGCGGAAATTTGCGGGACGACCCCCGATGCCATGGTGTTCCGTAAAAAAATGTCGGCATAGCCCGCCAGCGCAACCACGCCTTCTTGAATACGCGCGCCGCCCGAATCGTTCAACCCGATCATCGGCGCGCCGCTCTTCATCGCCAAGTCCATCACCTTGCAAATTTTTTCCGCGTGCACTTCGCCGAGACTTCCGCCGAACACGGTGAAATCCTGCGAGAAGACGTACACGAGTCTGCCTTCGATGGTTCCCCAGCCGGTGACGACCGAATCGCCGATGAACTTTTGTTTGGCAAGATCGAAGTCGTGCGTGCGGTGCTGTACGAATGGGTCCAACTCGCGGAACGAGCCTTTGTCCAACAGCAGGTCAATGCGTTCGCGCGCGGTCAGCCGTCCTTTCGCGTGCTGCGCTTTGATGCGTTCCTCGCCGCCGCCCAGCCGCGATTTTGCTTTTAACTCATGTAGCCTTTGGATTTTTGTCTGCTTGTTCATGTTCCTCGCTCATCATGAAATATTTTTTTACGTTCGGCAGGTTGATGTCAACGACCAACGCCGTTAGAAAAACGATCATCACGATCAACACAAAAGCATTGTTGGTGTGTGATGCTTGAAAGAATATCCGCTCGACCCAGTATTGACAATACCACAGGACGACGGATATGAGCAGGGCGGATCGCGCATACCGCTTTCGAGTCGCCAACACCCAAAACAAGGCGCCTCCTGCCGCGCACCAAACTGCTCCGCCAATGGACAGATACCACACGCTGAGGCTTGACTCGAATTCCGTCAGCACTGTCCACCAGCGCAGGGCGGCGGCAACCCTCACCGCGCCCCATGCCGAAAGCAATAACACCGACAACAGGAGCAGGGTTACACCGAAGGGTCTAGATTGAGACATACGTCCTTTTCGCGCCGATTATCCCGCAGTTCAACTGCGGGATAATCAAAAAGAGGTGACGTTCGTCCGCAGTTGAGCTGCGGATAGCAATGGATCTATTGAATTGAAACAACATACATCGTGCCTCCGCGTCTGCCCACAAACCAATACTGCCCACTTCCGTAGTATACCGAAATCATCCCGCAACAATACGCCATTGAGATTGAGTCAAATTCAGCCCCAATCATTTTTTCATCATACACAATATGAAACTTGCCGTTTTTCTTGGCAATGTATATCAATTTCCCTTTGATTTCGTAAGGAAAATATGATCCTTCCAGTTGGTATTTTTCATTGTAGTCTACACCGTCAACTACAATGACCTGTGTGTAACCAGCCAGTTCCCACACCAATTTTCCTCCAATATTCCAAAGCCCCCTGTTCGGATTTGATGTCATGAAGCCGGGGAACATTTCCAATATTACCTCTCCATTCTTCACTAACTTGTAACTGCAACAGCCCTGAGAAATGTCGTTAATTTTTGTTTCAAACTGGTCATCTCCAATTGTGATTCGCCAATCATAAGTAGCATTTTGGTGATCTATAAATTCACCGCGTCTCTTTTCATCAGATTCATTGAGAGATGGGAGTTCAGTACACGTTGCTAGAAATTCCCTGTCGCGTCTGTCGTAGTCGTCAATTGGCACGACACATTCTGACCATGTAAGCCCGTTGTCCATAGGAATTACAGTGGGTGTGCCTGAAAAGGAAAGAGCTGATGTTGGTATAGGAGTTTCTGTGGAAGGTAATGGAGAATATATTGGCAGTGGAGTAGCCGAAGGAATTTGCGTGGTTGTTGGAATTGCTGTTTGTGTTTCGGCAATTGCAGTTCCTGCAAAGGATATAGCCGTTTCGGCAACCTTTGTAGGTTGTGTCTTGAATGGCAGTTGAAAACTGTTGCAAGAAGTCAACATGATCAGAGTCAGAAATAATGAGGTTGTTGCCTTGCCGAAAATTTTCATTTATCCCTCCCATAGATGAGAAGTTGTTTGCCGCCATAGAAAATGTTGGTGGGAGTGAGATATTCATTGAATTGACCGTCATATGGCTGGCGGTCGAGGATGCCGGGGTTTGCCAACACATAATCCAAGCCGAGGCTGGCGAGATATTCGCCTGCTGTGCCGTTTTGCAAATGCTCGAAGTATTCGGGGCTGTTGATCAAGCCGTCCATGTTGAGGATGGCGCGGTCTTGAATGAAGTAGCCGACATTGCCGCCGCCCGTGAAGCCGATGAGACTGCCGGGTTCGGTGTTCGCTTCGAGAAGCGTCGCAATTTCCATCATCGGCACATCCGCAGACCAGCGGTTGTATTGCATGGTGAGTTTGATTCCCGCCCAGTAGGTTTGTCCCATCGAGAAGCCGAAGAGCAACGCGAGGACCCACGCTGTGCGTTGGATATGTTTGATTCTCTTGACGAGCGAGAGCAAGATGCCCAGGGCAAGACCGATGACAAGAACCGCGCCGATGCGCTGTGTGATCCAATACCATTCTTTGAACGCGGAGTAGCCGCTGGAGTGATAGTAGAGCGTTTGCAGAACCGAGCCGCAGACGACCGGGATAAAACTCAAGCGGATCAACGCGGACCTGCTGACCTCTTTGTTGATCAGCAGGAAAAGAACGAAGATGACGACCGCGACGATCAGCGCGTACCAATAATACGATTCGATCTCGGCGGTGCGATTCGAGAATCGCTGGACGAAATTTCCAAGGGCGTTCGTGAGCGGAGTCCACGCGAGACCTTCGCCTTGATAGTTGACGCCGAAGAAATCGAAGGGACTGCGCGTCGCGCCGCCGTAGACGCGCGCGGGGAACGATCCCCACCAGCGTTTGATCTGTCCGCTGACCGGGGAGAATGATCCGATGGCGAGTTTGTTCCAGAGCATGTAAACGCCGAGCAAGCCGAAGACGACGCCGAAATATGCAAAGCCGTCTTTCATCCATGCTTGCCAGTTTTGTTTGAGTTCAGAAAGCGGATTCACTGTATCGTTGCTTGTTTCATTTTTCGCGCGGAGAAGAGTGTACGCGAGTCGCGGAATGCCGAAGAAGAGGATCGTGAATCCAAAGTCGAGCAGGATGACGGAGCGGGGGAATCCGCTGGCGGAGGGAACCGCAAGCATGAGAATGCCGACGAGGGCGGACCCAGCCGCAGTCGAGAGAAAGAGGCGAGGCGTCCACTTGCGAACATCTGCCAGAGTGTGTTTGTCGCACAAGCCGAAGAAAAACGTCAGCGGAATTTTGATCATCAACGCAAGCGCCGCCATGACGACTGCGGCGTTCGAGTAGTTGTAATATTCGGGCAGACTCAAGCGGAGGAGGAAGGCGAGGAACACGGACGCGGCAACGGCTGTGATGTCGAGCGGAAGAAAATAACGGAGCGGATGAGCGCGAAAGGCGACCCAAAGCCCGGCGAGCGCGACGAAGAAAACCAGATCGAGCCTGCTGAAAATCGTCAACACGCCGATCAGCCCAAGTGTGACAATTTGTTTTGTTGTTCCTTGTTGATCTCGAAGATTAGTTTCAAATTCATAAAGTTTGTATAGCAAAAGGGCGACGAAGAATGCCGCGATGCCTGATTCGAGTCCTTGTTGATAGATGTTGGTGAGGATGTCGAAACTGAACACCCAAAACAACGCGGCAAACGCGCCGACGGCTGGCGCAAAGACTTTGCCCAGCAAGCGATATAAAAGGATCGCCGTCGAAACTTGCAACGCGCTCATCACCAGCAAAAGAATGCGGAGGGGGAGGACAAGATCGAATCTTGCCAATGAAAAAATTGGAATGCAAATTAACATCCAAAGCGGATGATAGCCATTCGTCTTGTTGATGCCGTCAAACGTGGAGCCGTGTCCCTCGCTGATGTTTTGCGCGACCTTGAAATAGTAATAGGCGTCGTCGCGCGTGAACCAACGCAGTGAAAAATTCTGCGCGTCGGAGAGCGCGGCGTAGACGCTGATCGACATCACAACGATGACTAAAACAATTTCAAACCAAGGGACTCTCTTAGTCATTCGTGTGTCCTTTGAAATTCTTTTTAAACACGAAGGGCACAAAGGTCACAAAGGGATTCTGGTAAAACAAGGTCATTGAATATCCAAAGTAATTTTGCCGAAGTTTTCGTTCTTCCACAAGCGTTCCTGCGCGAGGGCGGCATCTTTGAGCGGGAATGTTTTGTCCATCACGGGTTTGAGTTTTCCAGCGACGATCAGATCCATCACTTCGTTGAACTCGGCAATCGTGCTCATTGTCGAGCCGAGGATGCTGAGGTGTTTGGCGAACAGGTAGCGATTGTCAATTTCAAATTTTGGCGAGCCGCTGTTGCCGACGGTGAGCAAGCGTCCGCCTTTGCGAAGCGCGCGCAGACTCATCATGAAGGTCGCGCCGACGTTATCCACAACGGCATCCACGCCGCGTTTGTTTGTGGCGAGGTAAACCGCTTTCGACCAATCCTCTTCTTTTGAGCGGTCAATCAAAACATCCGCACCGATAGATTCTGCCATCTCAAGTTTCTTTGAATTAGAGCCAACGACAATCACCTTCGCGCCGAGATATTTTGCGATCTGCGCACTCGCCGTATTCACCCCGCCTCCCGCGCCGACGATGAGGACTGTCTCGCCTTTTTGAATCTTTCCGCGAGTAACCAACGAATGCCAAGCGGTTTGATACACCAACGCGGATGCGGCGGCTTGATGAAAATCAAATCCTTTTGGGAGTTTGTACAGTTGTTTGAGAGGCAGGCAGATAAATTCCGCGTACGTTCCGCGCACGGTCTCGCCGAGCAGATGCCAGTGCAAGCACATGTTGTCTTTGCCTGCCAAACAAAATTCGCACTGCCCGCATCCGAGATTCGCGTTGATGACGACTGAATCGCCGATGCAAACCAACTCGCTGGTCGAGTAGCGAGCGCTTGTTGCGAGCGTATCGAGACCAGATGTCGCTTGGGAGCCATCCGTTGTGTTCTCGACTGCTTGCGCTCGACCACCACTTGATCCCAATTCTCCAATCTCTAATTCTCTAATCTCTCGTACTTCCCCCGCACCATCCGCGCCGTTGATGTGGGGCAATTCGAGTTTGAGTCCAGCCCAACCGTTGCGCACCATCACGTCCATGCGGTTGAGCGACGCGGCGCGCAGGCGGATCAACGCTTCGCCGGGCTTCGGTTCGGGCGTGGGAAAATCGGCATATTCCAAAACTTCTGGTCCCCCATGCTGACGAAAAAGCACTGCTTTCATCAGGCTACCTTGCGCTCTTAAAATTAGGACGCTGATACACGCTGATCGCGCAGATTTTTCTTTTTGAATCAGCGGAGTCAGCGTTTATCTGCGTCCATATTATTTTGGTCCTAACGATCAAATCTTTCATCGCGCTCTACTTCAATCCCAACTCACTGCGCGAAATGACGAGCCGTTGGATCTCGCTCGTGCCTTCGTAAATCTCGGTGATCTTCGCGTCGCGGAAATAGCGCTCCACTGGCAACTCTTTGCTGTAGCCCATGCCGCCGTGAATCTGCACGGCTTGATGCGTCACATACATCGCGGTTTCGGATGCGAACAATTTCGCCATCGAGGCTTCCAGCGAATATCGACCGCCGTCTTTTTTAGATTTTTCTTTTGCCATCGCCGCGTTGTAAATAAGCAGGCGCGACGCTTCGATGCGCGTCTTCATGTCCGCAATTTTGAATCCCGTCCCTTGGAATTGACCGATCGGCTGACCGAACGCTTCGCGCGTGACGGCGTACTGTCTCGCCGCTTCGTAAGCCGCTTCGGCGATCCCAAGCGCTTGCGTCGCGATCCCAATGCGACCGGCGTCCAGCACGGTCATGGCGATCTTGAAGCCCTCGCCTTCCTTGCCCAACAAGTTCTCAGCAGGGACGCGGCAATCTTCAAAGATCAACTCGCTCGTTGCGGAGGCGCGGATGCCGAGTTTCGGTTCTTTCTTTCCGCGTATCAGTCCCGGCGTATTGCCTTCCACCAAAAACGCGCTCACGCCTTTTTGTTTCTTCGCGGGGTCGGTCATCATGAACACGACAAAATAATCCGCAACAGGTCCGCTCGTGACCCATGACTTGCGGCCGTTCAAGATGTAGTGGTCGCCGTCGCGGACCGCGCGCGATTTCATCGTCCCCGCATCCGATCCGCTTTGAGGCTCGGTGAGCGAATACCCGCCGATGGATTTGCCCGACGCGATGGGGGTCACAAATTTATTCTTCTGTTCCTCCGTGCCGAACTTCATGATGCCGTGACAATACAATGAGTTGTTGACCGACATGATCACGCCGTGCGACGCGTCTGCTTTGCAGATCTCTTCGAGGGCGAGGACGTAGGCGAGCGTGTCCATGCCTGCGCCGCCGTAGGCTTCTGGAATTTCCAAGCCCATGAATCCCAATGCGCCCATTTTTTTGATGGTCTCGCGCGGGAATTCGCCGCTCTCGTCGAACTCCGCCGCAACGGGGAGTATCTCTTTTTGGGCGAAATCGCGCGCCGCGTTTTGAATCATCTTATGCTCGTCGCTGAGCGAGAACATGGCAAGGTCGGTCATGGAGCCTCCATTAGAGATTATTGCCTTGATTATACCCGCTGGACTTGCATTGCTTATTGCTCTGAATGGTGAAGGGCGGCGGCGTCCGCGTATCTTTGCCGGAATCGAATCTGCGCGCCGGCGTTACTTCGGGCTGTACAAGAATCGATAGGCGTTGTAGATCTCGTAAATCAAACGGATGTAATTTCTCGTCTCTTCAAAGCGCGTCACCTCGAGGAAAAGGTCTGGATCGTCGCCGGCAAGTTGCTTCCAGGCGAGGGCGTTGCCGGGTCCGCCGTTGTAAGCGGCGAGCGCGGCGTAATAATTGCCGCCTAGCAACCCTTTATTTTTTTCGAGATAATACACCCCATAGCGGACGCTGACATTCGGGCGGTATAAATCCTGTTCGTCATAGTTGGGGGGCCACGCAAGTTCGCCGGCGATCTGAGCGCCGGTTGGGGCGACGATCTGCATTAGCCCGTGCGCGCCCGCATTGGACTTGACGAACCCTTCAAACAGACTTTCCTGCCGAATCACGCTGTAGATGAACACCGGGTCGAACCCGAAGTTTTGCGATTCTGTCATCACCAGGTCGCGGTAATAGAACCCATAGCGGATGCGGTTGAAATACGGCGGCGCGGCTAATGAAGCGGATTGGCTCTCCAGCCCAGCCAGCGACAGCACCTGGCGCGCCGCAAAGATAGCGGAACGATATAACCCGATCTCAAGGAGATGATTGGCGAGGCGGAAGCTACCCACCGCGTTATTGCTGACCGATTCGCGCAATGCCTCAAATTCCAGCCGCGCTTCGTCGTACATGCCGAGTTCCCATAATTCTGTGCCGCGCACGAAGCGCGGATCGTTGGCGAGGGCGTCGGGACCGGCGAAATCCGTTTCGGCAGGCAGGTTGAAGGTGATGCGCATCCAGGCTTCGGCATTCTTTCGCTCCACTGCAAGATCGGGTTCAATGATCGTGACCGATTTGCTAAATGGAGAGTCTCCCAAGATTAGGTCGCTCGCGCGGATGCTGTAATAACCGGTCGAATCGATCGCTTGCGCCTGTTGCCACGCCTCTCGCGCCGCCGTGTCGTCGCCAAGTTGTTGTTGCGTTTTGCCAACCCAGAGAAGCGCGCGGGCGCGGTCTTCTGGCAGGGGGGCGAGCAACAGTCCGCGTTGAAACACGATCAGCGCGCCGGGCAAGTCTTCGAGGCGATAACGGGTGATGCCGGCAAGATGCAACGCGTCTGACACGTGCTCGCTGGCGGAATATTCGTTTGCAACCCGTTCCCAGATTTGCGCCGCTTCATCCAGCCGGTTATCGCGTTCGGTCACGCGCGCCGCGGTCATGAGGAAGGATGGCGATTGACTGGAATTGGGAACTGCGGCGACAAAGTCGAGCAGGGTTTTTGCGCCAGCCTGATAGTCTCCTTGCGCCGCCCATTCCAAAAAGGATTTATCTTCCCAGGCTTCGGTCCAGCGAGGGTGCGCTGGGTAGGATTTGATGAACGCGTCCAGCGCGTCGATGGCTTCCTGGTTCCGTTGCAGGTCTCGCAAGGTGAGGGCGCGGTAATAGGAGGCGGTGCCGTCGTGTGTTGGGTTGGCTTTGATATACCGGTCGAAGGCGACCAGCGCCACATCGTATGCCCCGGCGAAATAGTCCACCAAGCCGCGATCGAGATCGTTCACGGGGACGTTTGCGTCTACAAGTTTGACCAGCGACAGGTATGAGTAGATCGAGAGGGGGTAATTTTCAACCGTGTGGAGATAGCGAGTGTATGCCGCGTCGGTTTGACCGAGGGCGAGGTGGGCGTTGCCAGCCAGATGATCGATTTGGGCTTTGACAAAATCGTTTGTGGTCGAATTGGCGATCTGGTCGTATAAGGCGAGGGCGCCGGCGTAATCGCCGAAGTCTGCGCGGGCTTGCGCAATTTTGAGTTGGAGAGTCAAGCCTCCATCGAGGCGCGAAGCGTTTAGCGCGGAGGTGTACGCGTTGATGGCGCCGGTGTAATCCTTGATTTCGATGAGCGCGTCGCCGCGGTATTCCTGCGCGTACGCATCCAGCACGCCGGGGACGCGCGTCGAATACATGTTGTAGGCGTTGGCAGATTCCTGAAATCGTCCAAGTCCGTAGTAGGCTTGTCCCATCAGAAAATACGCCCGGGCGGAATAGGTCGATTCGGGGTATTCGGTGATCAGCGTTGTGAGTTTTTCGATGGCGGGTTCAAAGCGTCCGTCGGTGAGTTCGACGCGACCCAGCCCCCACAGCGCGGCGGCTTTGATATCTTTGTCGGATGTATCGTTATACGCGCTGAGGTAATGTTGTCGCGCCGCGTCATAATCTCCGTAAAAAAGGGCTTTGTCGCCGGCGTCGATCCGCACAACGGGGACGGGCGTAGGGTAGGGCGTTGATGTGATCGTTGGGCTGGGCGTGAGCGTTGGACCACCGGGCGTGATGGTGGGTGTCTCTGTGGCTACGATAATGGGGGTGGTCGATATTTGACATGCCAGCGTGAAGACGATGGCGCAGAGAAAAACGATTCTCAATCTGGATTTCATGAATGTTTATTGGTTGGTAGAGGTGGCGACGATCTCCACGCTCATTCCCAATGCAAGCCTGCCTTCGTTGAGGGGAATGACGTTCTGCCCAAAGATCGCGCCGAGCGCGTGCTTGCGATACTTTCCAAGAGTCTTGAGCGGCTCTTTCTTCCGTTCGAGCGTTTCTTTGTCTATTGTCGTCACTTCGCACCGCGCGCACGGCTTGACGATGGCAAACTTAACGTCGCCGATCTGGATTTGGTTCCACGTATCCTCGGCGAATGGTTCGCATCCCCTGACGACAATGTTTGGGCGGAAGCGATTCATGGGGAGCGGAGTGTCGAGCCTTGTGTTTAGGTCTTGCAGTGATTCTTCGGAGATGATCAGAATCGGATACCCATCTGCAAAGCCGGTGTGATCGTCTTCGTTGACCGCGTATTCCTGATTGACCAATCTCTTGAAGCCATCGGCGATGTGAACCAGCCGCACGGAGATACCAAGAAAATCAGATAACCATTCCACCGCTTCTTCGCCTTGGTCAATGGCTTGGACTCCATGGCTCTTCCAAATATTGACGGGCCATGAATGTCCTGATGTGCGGATTCCGATTTGGATCGAATCCATGTTTGGCGCGGAGAGGGTGAGGACGCCGTCTTTCCGCACCGGTGTGATCAATGCCAGTTTGGCGATCTGTCGTTGCGTGAGAAATTCACCTTCGGGTGTGACGACCATCAAGCGGCGGTCTAAGGCAAGCCCCATGCGTTCGACGTTCCATGCTTCCACTTCATGTCCGCGGCAGGCTTTGACAGGGTAGTAGATGAGGGAGGAAAGGGTGATCATATTAATTGATTAAGCCACAGAGGGCGCAGAGATTTTGAGTTTTTCTCAACGACCTCAGTGTTCTCTGTGGCAAAATTAAATTGCTCCTGTTATTTGTTCATATACCAGTTTTGAAATGTTCGCCATGCAATCGTGCGCTTTGTCTCCGTTGTCTTCCGGGAAACCGCGCGTCATGATCGAGATCGCATACGGCTTTCGATTTGCGGGGAAGACGATTCCTGTGTCGTGATAAAAATCGTCGCTCCAGCCTGTTTTGTGGGCAACACGTGTTCCTGTTGGAAGCAGGTGCGGGATGCTTTCATTGAACTCCTGCCCAAGCAGGATTTCGATCATTTCATCTGATACTTCTTTTGATACGACTTTTCCTTCCGCGATCAACCGCATCGTTTGCGTGAGTCCGCGTGCAGTGCCGCGGTTGTTCATTCCATTTTTGAGCGCGGGTAGATCGTACATACCGCGAATGAAGGAGACGCCGAGAATTCCAAGTTCCGCAATGAACTCATTGATCCGTTTTGCGCCGATCTTTTGAAACAGAATATTCGTGGCGAGGTTACTGCTCCGCACGATCATCAACCGCGTCAACTCGCGGATGGATTCGGTCTCGCCGATCCGCTCGTATAACGAGGTTTCCGAATCGTCGCTTGCCTCCAACGAATACGGACTTCCATTCGCGATGCTGGGGAAGGAGTTGTAAATGGTCAGCGGGTCGTCGAGCGAAAATTCTCCCGCGCGCGCCTGCCTGAACACTTCCATCATCAGATGCGTCTTGACCGTGCTGGCGGGGTGATACGACTCGTCCGCGCGGAGGTTGATCTCTTTGCCCGTTTCCAGATCGTGAACGGAGAGTGAAATATCCTTGCCGCTGAATTGCGCAATGTATTGTTCAACAGGAAACATAAGCCGCAATTGTACTTCATTGCGTCTGTCAGAATTTAATTTCCCCAATCTTTTTTACCACGAAGGACACAAAGTGCACTAAGGTTTTAAAACTTTGTGTCCTTCGTGTCCTTTGTGGTGAGAGATATTTTCTATCCGCCTTCGTACTTGAACGAAACCTTGACCTTGGCGCGATACGCGGTGATCTTGCCGTCCTCCAGCACCATATCCAACTGGCTGACTTCGGCAATCCGCAAGTCGCGCAGGGATTTCGCCGCGCGCTCCACGGCAACCGACGCCGCCTTCTCCCACGACTCCGTGCTCGTGCCGACCAACTCGATGATCTTGTATACGCTGTCTGACATGGGATGCTCCTTTTGGTGCAAGAATGAAATCTACCTGTACATCATGGAAACAGGTTCAAACCAATTCAAGGAATCTGTCTACATCCAAGCGCGCCTGCTTCAAGATATGTGAAAGGGTTGAGCGTTTGACAGGGCGATGAGCAGGAACGGTAATTTTGAGTAGTTCATCTCCGGTTCTTTTTTGTAATCGAATATGACTTCCCCGCTGGCGAATCACTGTCCAGCCATCGCGTTGTAATGCCCTGATGATTTCCGTATACGACAGGCTGGGGACTTTGCTCATACTTCAATTTCCTGCACCAGATCCTTTTCGTCCAGAATCCAATCATCTTCAACCGGCTCCAAATACAACTCAATGGCTTCTTGAATATTTTTCAAAGCCTCTGCCTGTGTATTTCCCTCGCTGATACATCCCGGCAGTGAAGGCACATAAGCCGTGTAGCCGCCTTCATCGCTTTCTTCGAGGATAATTTTGAATCGCATACGATGCTCCTTCGCTAAAGCAATTATACACTCACCACTTCTCCCAATGAACGATTTCCTCCAACAACCTCCGCCCGCCCTTCTTCGGCGCGGACGTGAGTTTCGCCTCCTCCAACGGATACCCAAACGACAGCGCGATGCGCAAATGCCACTCAGGCGGAAAACCCAAAATTTGGCGAGCCAACTCGGCGTCGTAGATCGAAGCGGGGACAGAGCCGACTCCCAACTCCCATGCGGCGAGTTGCATGTACGCGGCAGCTTGACCGGCGTCGAACATCGTCTGAAATTTCGCGGTCGGTTCGGCGGTGAGGATTGCCACGCCCATCGCCGCGCCCGCGAGATGCTTCGCCCACTCGCCGCACTCGGATAACGCTTTCAATGTCGCCTTGTCGCGGATCACAATGAACTGCCAGCCCTGCTTGTTCTTCGATGATTGCGATCTCCGTCCCGCGTTGAGAATCGCGTCGATCACATCTACCGGTAAGGGAGTCTCTTGGAATTTTCGTACCGCTCGCTTCAAACGGATTGCGTCTAACACATTCATAGGAACCTCCATGCGCTTTCGGATTATACCTTCCCGATGCCCTGATATAATTTGCCGACAACAGGAGAACTCATGCAGGTATCGTCACAGCGCATGCTCGGGCTAATGATTGGATTGATCCTTGGTCTGGGGTATGCGGTCACATCAAACTACGTCAATGAATGGGTGATGCCGGGCATCCCCTTGTTCACGCCCTGGCCCGGTCGTTTGGGCGTGATCGTCCTGACAACAGCCGTATTCGGCTTTTTGGGTTTGCTCGCTGCATGGCCAGACGAATCGATCCCCGGCATCCTGCTCACCGGTGTGGCGGGCTCATTCCTGACATCCATCTGGATTTTTATGACCGCCACCTCAAACCTGGGCGGCGTGTTCGCCCTGCTTGCGCTGGTTTTTCTGCCGCGCATGTTCTTTTACATCCCGTATGGCTGGCTGGTGCGCTGGTTGATGGATCGTCTCAGCCCGCATCCCCATCGAGCCGCCGCTCCGGTTTGGCGCTGGGCTTCGGTCTTGATGGGCTTCGCGGTCGTTTCCGGACTTGGTTTATTTGCGCTCCATGGCGAAGAGACGCGCCTTTCCCTAACGCGCATGGAGAAACTCATGCGCGAGAGCGCGCAAGCAACCTCGCGCGATGAATTGCCAGCGCCCCTGCAAAAAGTGGAAGGATTTCTCCAAAACGCGAAAGGCGATTACGCGTACGAGATCGGCTCGAACCCCGACGTTCTCCCCGTGCAACGCCCCATGGTAGAGTATGGCGCGCAAGAACCGTTCCTCATTGTCAAATTCAAAAACGGGTTTCGGTTTGGTTGTGTATTCTCGCCTCCATACATCGTTCCTGCCTGCGTCAGATTTTAACGAACGTGTAGGAAATACAGATTCGTGTCTTCACAGAATTTTCGCTCGCACGCAATTTCTGCGCTCATCCTCATGCTGGTTGGGTGGGGCGGCTTGTTCGCGCTGGTGCACTATTCCTTACCGCTCGTAGGGTTTCGCTTTTTATTCTTCGCGCTCATCATCGTCGCGCTCACCGGCACGCTCCTGCCCATCGTCTATTTTTTTCATCGGCGCTTTCCCGCCAACCCTCCTGCCGAATCGAATGTGATCGTTCGTCAAGCGGCATGGTTTGGCGTGTACGGCGCAACCCTGGCGTGGTTGCAACTTGGGCGCCTCGTCACGGTATATGTGATCCTCGGTCTCGCCGGCGGATTGTATGCCATTGAATATTTCCTCCGCCTGCGCGAACGCGCCCGCTGGAGTCCGCCCGTCATCGACGATGACCAGCCTTCGTAACCTCCCCTCGGTCGACCAACTTCTTCATCATGCGGATGACCTCCTCATCAGGTTTGGTCGCCCCTTGACTCTGGACGCGCTTCGTTTGACTCTCGACGAAACCCGCGCGCGCCTCAAACTCGACGGGGAATCTGCCTCGCCCTCCTTCGACTCGATTCTCGCCTCAGCCGCCTCCCACCTCGCCGCATGGACGACTCCCTCGCTCGCGCCTGTCATCAACGCGACGGGAGTCATCCTCCACACCAATCTCGGGCGCGCGCCGTTATCCGCATCCACTATTCAAGCGATGAACGCCGTCGCCGCGAATTACTCCAACCTCGAATTTGACATGAACACTGGCAAGCGCGGCTCGCGTTTGATCCATGCTGAATCAGTTTTGCAAAAATTACTTGGCGTTGAATCTGCGTTGGTGGTCAATAACAATGCCTCTGCGGTTTTGCTTGTGCTGTCTGCATTGGCGAATAAGAAGCGCGTGGTCATTCCGCGCTCGCAACTCGTGGAGATCGGCGGCGGCTTCCGCGTGCCAGATGTGATGAAACAGTCGGGCGCGAAATTGGTCGAGATCGGCACAACGAACAAAGTCCGCATCTCCGATTACAAAGACGCGCTCGAAGAACCGACCGCGCTGGTCATGCGCGCGCATCGCAGTAACTTCAAGATCGTCGGCTTCACCGAAGAACCCGAACTCGCCAAGATCGTTGATATTGCACACAAAGCAGGCGTGCCAGTGATAGATGACCTCGGCTCAGGCGCATTAATTGACACCGCGAAATATGGTCTCGCCCATGAACCGACCGTGCAAGAGTCCCTCGCGGCTGGAGTTGATATTGTTTGTTTCTCAGGCGACAAATTGCTCGGCGGTCCGCAAGCGGGGATTATCGTCGGCAAGAAAGAGTTGATTGACCGAATCAAAATGCATCCGCTGGCGCGCGCGGTGCGGGCAGACAAAATTTCGCTGGCTGGCATCACAGCGACTCTGTTGCACTACCTCAAAGACGAGGCGGAGCGCGAAATCCCCGTCGTGCGGATGATGTCGCTTACGGCGAAGCAGGTCGAAGTCCGCGCAGAAGCGTGGCGAGGTGTGTTGGGAGTGGGGGAGGTGATTCAATCCGAATCCACAGTGGGCGGCGGGAGTCTGCCCGAAGAATCCATGCCGACGTTTGTCTTGTCGTTGCAAGTCAAAAGCCCCGATAAATTTTTGGTGAAGTTGCGTGAAGCGAATCCGCCCGTCATCGCGCGGACGGAAAACGACAACGTATTACTCGATCCGCGCACAGTGTTGGACGATGAGTCGTTGTTGCGTGTGTTGAAGGAGGCGTTGCGTGCATACCGTTGAAATTCCGATCAAAGACGCGAAGAATCCGCCGAAGATAAATTTTCCCGATCGTTGTGTGAATTGTGGGAAGCCGAAGCACACGGTGATGCCATTACAGTTGAACATGGGCGTTGAAAAGCGCGGGCAAGGCGTGTTAATGGATTTCCCCGTGCCGCTGTGCGCGGAGTGCGAGAAAAAAGAGCAGCGCATAACGTATGTCACGCTCGTGCCGTTTTTAATTGCGGGTCTCATCGTGGGCGTGATCGCATTCATCCCCGCGATGTTGATCGCCCCCGAAGGGACGTCGCAGCAAACTCTTGGTTTCCCGTTTGTCTTCGGCGGACTCGTCGGCATGGTGGTCGGCGCCATCGGCGGAACGGTTGTTGAATTCGTTTTGAAATTATTACTTGCTCCAGTGTATGGGCAACTGCTCCTGAAACGCCCGCTGACCATCCTCAGTTTCTTCAACGACTCGGAAAATGTCATCGGTCTCTCGGCAAGATTCACAGACAAGAAAAAATCATTGAAGTTAACTTTTGAGAATGATGATATTGGAAAAGAATTCAAACAGCTCAATCTCTAATCTCCAATCTCCCAATTCTCCAATTCTCCAATTCTCTAATAATCATTTACCAATTACCAATTACACCCCAGGAGCCCCATGAAATCAGACATAGACACCCTCATGCAAGCCCGCAACCTCGATGCCCTCATCATCTTTGGGCATGGTGAACACAACCCGCCAATGTATTATTTCACTGGCGGCGGGCACATCATGCACGCTACGCTGATCAAAAAGCGCGGCGCAGAACCCGTCCTGTTCCACGGCGATATGGAGCGCGATGAAGCCGCCAAAAGCGGATTGAAATGTGTTCCGTTCAGCAAATACGATTATGATGCTTTGTTCGAAAAGGCGGGAAAAGATACGTTGTTGGCGACCGCCATGCGCTGCGAGATAATGCTTCGTGAATTGGGAGTGACTGCCGGGCGTGTCGGCGTGTATGGAACCTATGACCTGGGTTGGTCGTATGGAGTGTTAGCCCACCTTCAAAAATTGCTGCCGACCATCGAAATTGTGGGCGAGGCGACTGGGAATTCCCTCATCGTCCGCGCCATGGAAACCAAAGACGATGCCGAGGTGAATCGCATCCGCAAGATGGGGAAATTGACCATCGAAGTGGTTGCCCAAACGCGCGACTATCTCACGGCTTGCGAGGTGCGAGACGATGAGGTATTGTTGAAAGAGGATGGGTCGCCGCTCACGGTTGGCGATATCCATGCGAAGATTCGTTTGTGGGTGGCGGAAAAGGGCGGAGAGTTGCCCTCCGGGTTTATTTTTGCCATCGGGCGCGACGCAGGCGTGCCTCACTCCGGGGGAACCCCGGAAGATTTGATGCGGCTGGGTCAAACCATTGTGTTCGATATCTATCCTGCGGAAAGAGGCGGCGGTTATTATTACGACTTCACGCGCACATGGAGTCTCGGCTATGCCACGCCCGAAGCGCAGGAGTTATACGATCAAGTGTTTGAGATCTTCAACAAATTGGCAGATAATTTTGACTTGAATGCGCCGTTCAAAGAATACCATCGTATGACGTGTGAATATTACGAATCGAAGGGACATAAAACTCCGCTCAACACAAAGTCTCCGATCGAAGGATATGTTCACAGCCTTGGGCATGGCGTGGGTCTCAATATCCACGAACGACCTTTCAGCGGTTTGACCTCCGGCGATGACGAACGGCTTGCGCCCGGGGTGGTCATTACTTCCGAGCCCGGGCTGTATTATCCTGAAAAGGGCATGGGTGTCCGTATTGAGGATACGTTGTGGGTCCGCCCTGACGGGCAGATCGAGAAATTGGCGGAGTATTCGTATGACTTCGTCTTGCCGATGAAGAAGTGGAAGAAGTAACACCGTTTCATCAGCAGTTAAACTGCGGATGAAACCCATATTGTGTGTGTCATGCCGCACCTGAAATCAATTTCCGTGCGCGAGTTCGGCTCGCGCGATACAGACGCCTTTCCGTTCACGCTGGAAATCGTCAAATCACTGCGCGAGATTCAGTTCGATTCGCCTGTCACTTTCTTTGTCGGCGAGAACGGATCGGGGAAATCAACCATCCTTGAAACGATCGCTTGCGCGGCAGAGTCGATCACGGTGGGGAGCGAGAGCGTGCGGACGGATAAATCCCTCGCGCCGCTTCGTAAACTTGCACAATACTTCCGCCTCGCGTGGACGAAACGCACGCGCAAAGGATTCTTCCTGCGCGCGGAGGATTTCTTCGGGTATGCCAAATCCATGCGGCAGACGAATGAAGAATTTCAACAGGAATTGCAAAACGTCAAAGAGGAATACAAGGGACGCTCAAAATATGCCGAAGCGTTGGCGAGCATGCCCTATCAAGGTCAACTGGCGGAGATGCAGCGCAGATACGGCGACGGGCTTGATGCGCGCTCGCATGGCGAATCGTTCCTGACCCTCTTCCAATCCCGCTTCGTCCCCGACGGGTTGTATCTGCTCGACGAACCCGAAGCCGCGCTCTCGCCCATGCGCCAGTTGACATTCATCGCCGCGCTCAAACAGATGGCGCTGGAAAATTCGCAATTCATCATCGCCACCCATTCGCCGATCCTGCTTGCGTTCCCCGATGCGCAGATCCTCCAATTTTCCAACGGCGCGATTCGCAGAGTACAATACAACGAACTCGAACATGTTCAACTCACAAAAGATTTCCTGAACAGCCCCGATTCGTTTTTGCGGCATTTATAAACCTCCGATTTTTATGGACGGCCTTCATCTGCGCAATACGAGTAGACTCGTTCTGAACGGGAGACGATATGCGAAGTAAGTCAATATTCATATTCCTTGTGATGATCTTTTTGGCATCCTGCGCCGCGCCGACAGCGACACAGACTTCGGAAGTCTCGGAGACTTCCGAAGTCTTGATTCCAACGCCAACGTCAACTCTCGCGCCAGTGACGCGGATCGTTGTCACGCCGGGCGCTCCGATTGTGGAGTTGCCCTCTTCAGCGGAGATTGATTCCTCCAATGCGGCTCTCCCGGAATGGATCATCGGAAACTTTGAAGCGATAGGCTTGTCCGACGGCCTTAAGCCTACAGCCTGGGACAGCGCGAGTTATGCCAGTGTGCGCCGGCACGGACTGGTCCCAGTCCTTGAGGGCGGGGTGGTTGCCAACTATAGAGATAGTAATGGTCTTGTGTATGCGCCTGTACTTGCGCAGATAAGTAGTGAGGATGGGACGGTGTTGTCTCCAGTTGGTGGAGTGCAACCTGGCGGGATTATGGAGTACTCCTCGGCAGATGGGGCGGTTAAGCGCTATGTGAGGGTGGGGATAGCGTGCCCTGAGGAATCTGACTGTCTACCAGCGGTACGTTATATCGGTGAGGATGCGGGTGGGTTTTACTGGTTGATGCTAGACAAAAATACTGGCGAGATAACTGCATATTCACCCGCGGTGACGGAGGATGAGCCAGGGAGAGCCGAGTGGCTGCCAGTGGGAGATAGGTGGTCGAGCGCGCTCTCAGGACCGACGGCTCTACAGGCAGGAGAGGGATACGGTATCGACTACCGACAAAGTGTGGACGGTACAACCAATATCTTTTACTTTGCGGCGGGGGATAGCCAGTATCAAGCCAAAGATAGAGAGATCCACTACACCCCAACTGATAAGCGGCTGTGGGTCGAGAACGAGAGTGGGATATTCCTCTTTGACAATACGACCCACGAGTGGACGAGAGTGGCTGACCAGGGAACACAGTTGATCGGAGTGGGGGACGAACAGATGATTATCGCGGACGAGTCGTGGCATACGGTCGAGAGCATTGACGACAGTAGCGGGGTGCAGATTGTGACGACACAGGACGGGCAAAAGTGGGTGTGGGGACAAGATGGATGGAACAAGGAAAAGACCCAGGTCGAGTACTGGCTCAACGAGGACGGCACGACAAAGCCTGGGGAGGTGGTCCCGGCGGGGTGCCTAGAGGTAGATGGAGAGGATACCTGCATACTAAGGGCGGAGGCATCGCCGCAAGTGTATGAGGGACTACTCAAGGTCATCTACAACATTGCGGTGAGCTTTGGGCAGAACCCTGGCGGGTTTTACCAGAAGTCTGGCGATTACTTTAAAGACAAGCAGGCGGTGGCGGAGGGGGCAGAGGAGTTTGTCAGGGCGTG